>Ga0255347_1001306_pt1 | contig 41260 bp, 38 predicted proteins | sample wastewater_treat_2_FD_192479 | JGI IMG/M metagenome (GOLD analysis project Ga0255347, IMG submission 192479) | Wastewater microbial communities from Lulu Island WWTP, Vancouver, Canada - plant24 | ecosystem: Engineered > WWTP > Wastewater > Unclassified | place: Canada: Vancouver, British... | reverse complement strand
GGTGTTATACGGGGGTGCCGACTTGGCTGGCACCAGCCACTTTGAATATACTGCGAACGAGCGGGGCTTACGCGTAATGTGCTCTGCGCGTATGGATTCGGATTTTATTTATGAAGCCTATCGTTTAGGCGCTGGTGCTGTACTTTATTCGGGCTGTCACCCACAGGACTGTCACTATATTACCGGTCAATTAATCGGTGCTAAACGTGCGGATCGCTTGAAAAAGATGTTTGAACGCATGGAAATGAGCGAGGGACGTTTCAGGGTAGAATGGATCAGTGCCGCAGAGGGCGACAAATACGCTCGAGTTCTTAATGAAATGCAAGAGACTTTAGATCAAATTCCAAAAGACAAATTGCGCGATGAAATTGAACGATTAAAACCAGAGATGGAAAAACGTTTGAAAAATTTCCCGAGCGTTCCCGGCATACCAGATGCGATGGATTACTCTGATATTCTCGTTGATGCAATACTTAAAGTAAAGGAGAACGCATGAGCCATCCAAGTTTTGAGAAAACCTTCGCTGAAGAGGTAAAATCCATCCCGGGTGGTGAATTTCTTGAACTTTGCTTTACTTGTGGAACCTGTGTTAGCAAATGCATGGTTCAACAAAAAGTAGAACCGATTTTCAATCCTCGCCGCTTGTTAAAGTTAGTAATGATGGAAATGAGAGAGGAAGCCTATGATAGCCCGACTACCTGGCTTTGCTCCTCATGTGACTTATGTTATCCAGCGTGCCCTCAACAAATCCACATTTCTGGGGTTATTACCGCGGTTAAGCAAATTGCTGTTGATGAGGATAATAATACGATAATTAAAACCGCAGTCGTCGATCAACAAACCTGTGTGGCTTGCGGATTATGTGTGGAAGCTTGTCCATACGAAGCAATTACCCTGGTAAAAACGAATGTGCCTTACCGTGGTGAGATCCAAATTGCAAAAGTGGACCCTGGATTGTGTATGGCTTGTGGCGTTTGCTCGGCAATTTGTCGGTCGACATCAATTAGAATTCCCGACGATTTTTCAGATTCAAATTTGATGGACAATTTATGGGGCTGGCTGCAGCGTCAGGAAGCGAAAGTGTGATGAAAACCAGACCAAAAATCGCATTATTTCAATGCCAATGGTGCCTTTATTCTGAATCTGACCAGGATTGGGTGGACCATCAACTGCCCCCCTCAATCCATCTGATCAAAACATCATGTACGGGGCGAATCAATCCCCTGTACATCCTCAATGCAATTCAGGGAGGTGTTGACGGAATTGTGATCAGCGGTTGTTTGCCAGAAAAATGCCATTATAAAGAAGGGAATTTAAGTGCAGTAAGGCAACATGAGGCATTTTTAGGTTTATTAGACTATATCGGATATGAACGTGAGCGAGTACGTTTCCTTTGGCTTGATTTACAAGATCGCGGCCGAATTCAGAGAGAACTTGCTGATTTCGAGGTTTTTCTTGAAGAATTACAACCGACAAATACTTTGGCAACGCGGGTCAGTGAAACTATTGGAGGGCTAAATGGCTGAACTCGTTTCGGAATTACGCACTCAAATTGAGAGACTACTTGCTGACCAATCCATTGATGTATTTATCGCATTCAAAAAAGCAGATTCACCGTTGCGCCCGCAACCTGCTTTTTTCAGATCAGGCGATGCTCTAACGGATTTGGAATACAATAGCCTTTGCCAAAACAACCTGGGGAATTATTTGACCCGTTACCCGAATGAAACTCGCATTGGTATGGTTGTTCGGGGATGCGAAAGCCGAACCGTAAATGCTCTGCTCGTTGAAAAACAGCATATTCGTGAAAATTTGACCCTTATCGGTGTTCCATGTCATGGCATTGTCGACATTAAAAAGATAATTGAACACTATGGGGAGGAAATTACGGGTTATTCTGAAAATCAAACCGATATAACCATTATTCTCCAAGGAAAAGAGCACACCCTTCCGAGGGAAGAACTTTTACACGATTCATGCTTACGTTGTTTGCACCCTAACCCTGTCAATGCCGATATTCTAATCGGTGACCCACTACCAGAAGGCGATCCAAGCCTCGTACGTAAAAAAGTTGATTCATTCGAAGCATTATCGAGAGATGACCGCTACAACTGGTTCAAACAGGAAGCGGAACGATGTATACGTTGTTATGCTTGCCGAGAAGCCTGCCCTATGTGTTATTGCACCGAATGCTTTGTTGACTTTAACCAACCACGCTGGACAGAAAGTTCAATTTCCCCGGCGGGAACTCATGCGTGGCACATAATTCGCGCTTTCCATCAGGCTGGTCGTTGCACAAGCTGTGGTGCCTGCGAAAGAGCCTGTCCAGTTGATATTAAGATGACATATCTTACCGATAAACTCAATGAAGATATACTTGAGATCTACAATTTTGAGACTGGCATGAACGATGAAACGCAACCGCCTTTCGCAGCATTCAACATGGACGATAAAAAGCGCTTTGTCGCCTGAGGAATAATCTATGATGTATCTCCTGGAAAAGAAAAAGATAAACACTGAATTGTCTGCTTGGGCGAAAGATTACGAAGTCATTACGCCCCAAAAAGTGGAGAATTACACACAGTTTTTACCATTCGATGAATCAAGCACTTTGGAATTAACCAATCCGCACAACACACGTTATCCTCCAAAGGCATTGTTTTTTCCACAAACTGAAACAATGCTCACATACAATAGTCGACTGGGCCGTTTTGAGGAAACCCAGGTTCGCGATGAACCAAGAATTATTTTTGGGATTCGGCCTTGTGATGCAAGCGCATTTGCCCTGATGGATACGGTTTTTTTGTCTGAAGATTATACCGATCCCTATTGGAAAACTAAACGAGAATCTGCGATTGTTGTTGGTTTGGGCTGCAATAATCCACCCCAAACTTGTTTTTGCACAACCGTCGGGGGTGGGCCATTTAATCATGAGGGTTTAGACGCATTATTAACTGATCATGGTGAGTTTTTCTTTGTTCAGGTATTAACAGAAAAAGGGAGAGCCCTCTTTGAAGATTTGCCACTGGCATCAGAAGAACAAGTCAATGAAATCAAAAAAATCCAGAAAAAAGCGTCTGACAAAATGGCTCCAGCATTTGAAACAAAAGGCCTGAAACAAAAGCTGGATATAATATTTGAAAGTTCCTATTGGGAAAAAATCGCTGAATCTTGCCTGGGATGTGGCATATGCACTTTTCTTTGTCCCACCTGTTTTTGCTTTGACATTGTTGATGAAGTTCAAAGAAAAAAACGTATCCGAAATTGGGATACCTGCATGTTTCGAATCTATTCTCAGGAAGCCTCTGGACATAATCCCAGACCATCAAACAGGGAAAGAACTCGCCAACGTTTAATGCATAAATACAGTTACTGGCTTGACCAAATTGGAGAAATTGGCTGCACAGGCTGTGGACGTTGTGTACGATATTGTCCTGTGGGTTTGGATATCCGAGCAATGTTACGAATTGCCAGTCAACAAGAAAGTGAGGTTATCCATGCATGACAACGGACACAATCCCTACAAACCCATTCCAATGCATGTTGTCCGAGCGTATTATGAATCAAACGATCATTCTTTAAAAACCTTGGAACTCACTTTCGATCATCACGCCGACCAGGTTGAATTTTTTGAGAAATTTAATCCTGGACAGTTTTGCCAATTGTCAATTTTTGGCAAAGGTGAAGCGCCTTTCGGTGTTGCTTCTGCCGCCTGGGAAGGTGATTTTGTGCGGTTTACCATTCAAAAATTGGGATCGTTCACACAATACGCCCACACACTTCAACCTGGCGACCCAATTGGTATGCGTGGTCCATTGGGGAATGGCTTCCCGCTCCTGGATTGGCTGGGAAAAACCTTGGTCATCATCGGCGGCGGGTGCGCTTTTTCGACTTTATATGCATTGACAAAACATGTGCACCACCCTCAAAACCGCCAGGATTTTGAAGAATTGATCGTAATATATGGAGCACGCACATCAGGGTTGTGCATGTACAAACATGATATCCAAAGTTGGCACCAAAGGGATGATATGCAAATTCATCAAGCAATAGATGTTCCCGAAGAAGATTGGGATCATCATGTAGGTTATGTGCCTGATGTGGTCAAGGAAGTAGCCCCATCACCCGACAATGCCGTTGCGGTTGTATGCGGACCGCCAATTATGACAAAATTCACGCTGCCAGTTCTGGTGGAACTTGGCTTTCCACCTGAGAACATTTTTACATCTTTAGAAAAGCGCATGAAATGCGGAATTGGGAAGTGTGGTCGTTGCAATATTGGGTCAAAATATATTTGTAAAGATGGCCCCGTTTTCAGCCTTAAAGAATTACAGGAACTTCCTGACGACATTTAATTTTGGAGCAAACCATGAGTCATCGCGGAAAAACAATCAAAACCCGTACTGATCAAAAAATGACCTTAGAGCGCCCAATGGTCACTCGGCATTACTTGATGACCTGGGATCTGGAACGCTGTGTTGGTTGCCAGATGGGCCCAACAGTCTGTCCAAAGGAAGCGCTAACTCATGTCCCAGGAAAAATAGTAGACGGACGGATGGTCGAAAAACCTTCCGTTGATGTGGACCCCGATTTGTGTGTATTGTGTGGCATCTGTGTAGAAACTTGTACCGTTCATGCAATTACAATAACAATCAACGGTGAACCTGAGAATCCAGTGCTGAAATATAAAACTTTCCCTGAAGTTCGGGGACACCTCACATTTGACCGGGATGCTTTTGATTTTTCCTTAAAAGATTTAGTGATTAATAATTGCCCAACCCAAATCATCAGCTACGATGAAGTAAAAGATACAATGGCTGTAAAATTTGAAGATTGTATTCGTTGCCGCCAATGTGAAATTGCCAGCAAGGGTGCGTTTCAGGTTACGCAACGGTGGCAAGGCAGTGTTGAATTGCATCGCGATCGATGTATTGAGGGTTGTTTGGCTTGTGCCGATGTTTGTCCAACCCGAGCACTGCACATCACTGATGAAGGAGAGCTGGTTCTTGCAGACTACTTTTGCATCAAATGCGGTTCTTGTATGCATGCCTGCCCAATTAAACCAGAATTTAGCGAAGAAGAATTTACTTTTGAATCCGGCGGAAAAACAATCACTCGGACTTACAAAAAACTTCTCAACCCAGATGAGCTGGCAATAAAAGTGGAGCGTTGGCGAACCCAACCAACCGAGATTAAAAGTGCTTCCTGGATTGAAGCATTGCGAAAACTCGCTGATGATAAAGCCAGTGCCGTTGAAATCGACCGAAAACGTGCACTGAGGCGAAAGGATTTAATCACCGCATTGCAAAGAAAGCCATAAATTATTATCGGTTGTGAAAAATATAATAATCAAAATTATTATCCAAATTAAAATTTAAGATTTAAAACAAAAACATAACAATTGTCATGTTTTTTGTTGAATAGTTTATTCAATTGGTAAATAAATCAATTTGACCAAACTATTATCAATCAATTTTTTCGATTTTTACTCTCCGAAAACAGATTGATTTGCTTAGAAAAATTTTAAATGAGACATTTTCAACGTGAACAAGTTAGTTGTTGTCAAAAAAATATTTTCCATTCCAAGGATCATAACTTCAAAAGATTAAATAAATATCTTAGTTTATTTACTTCTGAAATCATCAAGGGAGCCTACCCCAATCAATAAACATGTGAGAGTATGGGTTTACCTGAACCGGAATGGCTGTCCTTGATCCTGAAATGGTGTTGTAAATATACAGATGTTCTATGGCACCTTCCGCTTTACTAAATAAGATTTGGTCTGAATCGGGTGACCAGGCAACCAAATCAGAAAACCCACATTCAACTCTTGTCAGCTGCGATCCGTCCGGTTTGACAATCCACACACAACGATCGGTTTCAACAAATTCATGATCAAAATGCACACTGGTAAATCCAATCCAGTTGTCGTCCGGTGACCAAAGGGCATTTACAGGTTGTGCGTTAGTTCCAAAAAACAAGGCAGTATAACCGTGGAAATCTGTAGCAGCACTATACAGCGTGGATTCAGTATAACCGTATGTTTGCTGACTCCAAAAGACCATTGTTTGGCTATCTGATGAAAAGGCATAATTTCCGCCTTCAACACCAGCAGGCGGCGCTATGACGCTAAGGAAAGGCAAATGCCATAGACTTTCAGGGCCGCACTCAGAATAACACCCACAACTATTAATACTAGCCCATTCACCATTCTGAGAGATGGTACCTACAAAACGCAATCCACCACCAATATTAGCAATCAGACTGAAGCTGCTGGGATTTTCAATATCGAGTCGGACAATATCAAAATTTAGTAATAGCTGATCATCCAAGTTTTCGATTGCTGGGCATTCCATCTCTCCTTGGATAGCAAAGAGTTCTGTGTTTGTTCCTGCCCAGTCAAAAAATTGGCCATACGGAGAAAAGTCGATCAAGTTATCAGCTTGAAAATCGTGAATCCATGATCCAGTGCCCAAATTAAAGGCAAGATAACGTCCATCAGGCGAGAATTTCGCGCGAGGGTACTTTGGTTCATACTCATCCCCCTCAAGAAATGTAGCAATTGGGAAGGTTTCTCCATTATCCACCAAATAGACCCAGAGCTTTCCATCAAAAAGGTACGAGATTTGCCCTGAGTTCGTTGGATGGGAAACGTCTTCACTTTCGACATCCATAACAGATGCGGTTGGTACGGGCGTATCAGCAGATATTTCTGTTGGGATATCAGCCTCTGGCAATGTTTCCTGTGTTTCCAAAGCGATTGTTGGTTCAATGGATGGTTGTTTTTGAGTAACGGTTGGCAATGCACAAGCAATTGTCAATCCAATTACTAAAATAACAATCCCGTACACAAAAAGAATTTTCTTTTTCATTTCATTTCCTTGTTTGTCGTAGGGTATCAAAAACGGAGATCATATTTATTATACAAATAATAGCAACAAAATTCAATATTCCAAATTTCCAAAAATCAAATTTTCCAGAAGTAAGAATTGCATATGAATTTTTTTACATAAAGAGGATTATTCAATAAATTTCCCAAAACCTCTGTTAACAACGTTGAAAATTGAGCAAATCTTTCCCTAATCTCTATCAAAATATTTATGTTATAACATGATAACCTTTATTTTTTGACAGGAATTTTCATGTACATGACTCTAGGAATAATTCTTTTTCCTAGAAGTTCAAATTTAGAGAAATTTATGCTTCATCTTCTCAATACCACAATCAATATTTTTGGAATGTAAAAAAGTTTGAATACCGCAATGTTTTTCATTTTAATAATTTTATTAAGTTGGAAAAATACCTTTAAAGACAATCAATCTTTGCCAGGATAATCATTGTTTGGTCCATTAATGGTGCAATTGGAAAATCGAGTCATTTAGCATCCTGGCAAAATGGATATTGAGATTTTTAAAGCTTTGATAATTAAAACCCATCCGCTGATCGGATTGGAGAAGATATCTTTGTAATTAAAATAGATGTTTTAGAAAAAAGAAAATCAGTTTAATAAAAATTTTTTGACATTTAAAGAGTTGCATCAATTCAAAAAATTTATTAAATATTAAAAATCATTCCAATTTAATATCGAAAAAGAATGTTACTATCCGAAATACCTGATAATTTATTTTAATGGTTGGTATTTTCTATCTATTTAGTGCATTTTTAAAGGCATTAACAACAATAGAAAGATGCTCGTCTTTGATCCAATAATGGCATACCATCCGAAAATGCCGTGGTCCAGTAACACCTACTAAAATACCTTGTTTTTTGAGTTGGGATGCACATTCTTGTGCCGTGATATCCAGTTCTTGGTCAATTACTATATATACCATGTTGGTGTTTGGGGAACCTTTATCCAGTTGTACGCCTGGAACCTGTTTCAGTAATTCTGCCAGGAAAACCGCACGTTGGTGGTCTTCAATCAACCTTTCGACCATTTCATCCAGAGCAACTATGCCAGCAGCAGCCAAAACACCTGCCTGCCGCATACCGCCCCCTAATTGTTTTCGGATTCGATGCGCTTTTGCAATAAATTCTTCATTGCCACACAAAACAGAACCAACCGGTGCACACAAACCTTTACTGAGACAAAATGTAACGGAATCAACCATATCAACTAGCGCAGTGACGGGTACTCCTTGGTCAATCGCAGCATTAAATATCCTGGCTCCATCGAGGTGGATCGCCAACCCTGCATCGCAAGCGGTTTGTGCCGCATCCAGCATGTACTCTCGCGATAAAGATACACCTCCACAACGATTATGGGTGTTTTCTAAAATTAAAAGCTTTGAAGGTGGGAAATGAGGGTCTTCTGCCCTAATTGCGCTTTTTATATCAGAAATTAACAATGTTCCATTTGCCTGATTGGGAACAACAAATGGATGAACACCGCCTAAGGCTGAAATTCCCCCGGCTTCATAAATATAAGTGTGAGCCTGATCACCCATAATGACTTCATCACCGCGGCCACAATGCGCAAGTACAGCGGCAAGATTTCCCATTGTTCCTGAAGGTACAAACAAGGCGGCTTCTTTGCCCAACCGTTCAGCTGCCAAGATTTGTAATTGATTGACCGTTGGGTCTTCACCATAAACATCATCGCCCAGTTTGGCAGACGCCATTGCTGCACGCATCTTGTCAGTTGGCTGAGTAACTGTATCAGAACGTAAATCAATCCACTCCATTACATTCGTTCCTCTTCTTCCCTTAAATTGGTCAATACTGATTGCAATTCTTCAGGCAATGGCGCCTCGAAAATTCGTTCATTGCGCTCACCAGGCAACCTTAGTTTTAGTGTTCTAGCATGCAGGAAAATTCGATCCATTTTAATGCTTGGATTTCGGTGGCCGTAAATTGTATCTCCCACAATTGGGATGCCCAAATAGCTGAGATGAACACGAATTTGATGGGTCCGACCGGTAATTGGTTGAACCTCTAAATAAGTATGGCGATGAAATTTCTGGAGTTGAAAAAATTCACTGATCGCTGGTTTTCCCTGTCCTTTAAGTCCTGCTGCCATGCGTGTTCGCGTACGGGCATCGCGCTCAATGGGAACCTCTATTCGCCCGGTTGGCGTTGGAGGATGTCCATCAACCAAAGCAAGATAGGATTTATCAACATTTCGGGTTTTAAACTGCTTCACCAACCACCGAAAGGCTTTTTCTGTTTTTGCAAATACGATAACACCCGAAGTGTCTTTATCCAGGCGGTGAACAACGCCTGGTCTTTCACATTCGCCGACGTTTCTAATAGGAGGATAAAGTGCCAGAAGGGCGTTAACCAGCGTACCGGTTTGGTTGCCCGCTCCAGGATGAACGACCATGCCAGCTGGTTTATTGATCGCAATAATATCATCATTTTCATATAGGATATCCAACTGAATTTGTTCAGGAATTAATCCGGAGTCCTTTTCAATCATCACAAGGATTTCTAAAACATCGCCGGCTTTCGTTTTCATTCCAGGCTTTTCAATTGTTACGCCATTAAGAGTGGCAAAGCCCCTATCAATTAAGTGCCTTATTTGAGTACGTGAAAGCCCTGGGAGTTGATCAGCCAGGTATTTGTCAACTCGTACGTCGACATCTGTATTAACTTCAAATTGAAACCGAGTTTGTTTCATAATTGATTGTTTACAGGTGTATCTGAGGTATCTTGCTGCGTCTGCGCTGATTGATTCAGCCTTGCTTTTTCTTTGCGTTCTTGCAGCCAAATAAATAATAAAAGGATGCCTACACCAATGGTAATGCTGGAATCTGCAACATTGAATACAGGGAATGTTCCTACTGCAATAAAATCTGTCACCGGTCCAAACCTGATCCGGTCGATCAAATTTCCAAGTGCTCCACCCACTTGCATCGCCAGGGCAATGCGCATAATTACAAATTCTCGAGGAATGCGTGAGTAATAAAAACCAATAACCAATGTTACAATAGCAGCCAAAACGCCAAACACAATCCCCCCATTTTGAAACATACCAAAGGCAGCTCCATAGTTTTCCCAATGCACAATCCGAATAAATGAAGCAAAACCTTTAAATGGCGACCAGCTTTCTCCAAAATTTAAATTCATTCTAACGAGCGCTTTAGTGACTTGATCGAAAAGAATAACAATCCCAGCAACAAGAACCAGCGATCCATGTGATTTAATAATTTTTTTCAATATTTTCTCCTGGCAGCATCAGACCTTTGAAATCGAAATTCTCACCGATTCGCTATCAAATTCGTCTTGCAACAAAGGTAAATCCTCCGGGTGCTCACCTGCAATCAAGTTAACAGCTAAGGTCTCTTCTTTTATGTAGTTGCTAAAACTACGGATAGCAGCCTCTAATTGGGGCGAGGCAGAGTAGTACAGTTGGATCCGATCAGCAATGTCAAAGTCTGCATCTTTACGCAGTGATTGTACCCGTCTGACGAATTCCCTAACAAGACCTTCATGAACCAGTTCTTCTGTCATATCAGTTACTAGTGCAGCTAAATAAGCTCCCTCCGAAGCAACCGAAAAGCCCGCTTTAGCTTCTGCCCGCACTTCAACTTCTTGTGGAGTGATAATTACCGTTTCTCCATTTAAAATGATCGATATATCCTCACCACTCAAGAGTTTTCGAGCTGTCGAATCCGCTGGAAGCTCTAACAGAGCTTGTTTTACCAGAGGGAATTGCGCTTTAAAACGTTGGCCCAGTTGTTTCGGTAATGGATTTATGTTAAAGCTAACTGCTTCGCTGGCACTGTCCATCAGAGTAACTTTTTTGACATTCAATTCATCTTTGAGTAAATCAGCATAATCTTCTATAGTGCTTTGCTCCTCCAAATTGCCAACAACAAAAGCTACCTCTGCTAAAGGCTGTCGGACTTTAAGGTTGTTAGAATTTCGGGCAGCATGCCCCAAAGAAGCCAGTCTCATTACTGTGGCCATCTGTCGGTTTAATTTCTCATCTTTTTTAGCTGGGTCGTATTTCGGCCAATCAGCTAGATGAACTGATTGAGGTGCATTGGGTTCAACACTTAAAACCAGGTTTCTATACATTGCGTCAGCAAGAAAAGGCATCGTTGGTGCTAAAAGAAATGCCAGCGTCTTCAAAGCTTCGTAAAGCGTGGTATAGGCGGCTGCTTTATCTGCATCAGATTCAGTTTTCCAGAATCGCCGGCGTGATCGTCTCAGGTACCAGTTCGATAGCTGATCTACAAATTTTTCTATTGGACGAGTGGCACCCAAAACATTGTAATTCTCATATGCTTCAGTTACATCTTCGATAAGTGCATGCAGTGATGAAAGCAACCAACGGTCCAGATCGCTATATTCCGGATTAGTTGTTTGATCGGGCATCCACTTATCAAGATTGGCATATGTAACAAAAAAGGCATAAGTGTTCCAAAGCGTCAAAGTGAAGGTACGAACCACTTCTCCCACCAGATCTTCTGAAAAACGCCGCTCTTGTCCCGGTGGGCTTGCAGTATATAAGTACCAGCGCAAGGCGTCTGCACCATGTTTGTTGATTACATCCCAGGGTTCAACCACATTTCCACGGGATTTTGACATCTTCTGGCCATCTTTGTCCAGAATCAATCCCAAGCAGATCACATTTTTAAAGCAATGACTATCAAACGCCAATGTGCTAATAGCATGCAAGGTATAAAACCAGCCGCGAGTTTGGTCAACAGCTTCACAAATATAGTCCGCCGGAAATTGTTCCTTGAAAGTCGTTTCGTTTTCAAAGGGATAATGCCATTGGGCAACAGGCATCGATCCCGAATCAAACCAAACATCAATTAATTCGGTAACCCTGGTCATGCGACCATGACATTCCGGACATTCAAAATGAACATGATCCACAAACGGTCGATGCAGGTCTAAACCATTCAGATCCCTTCCTGCATAAGCGCTCATTTCCTCAACAGATCCTACACACACCTGATAATGGCAAGAATCACACTCCCAGACAGGTAACGGCGTTCCCCAGTATCTTTCCCGCCCCAATGCCCAGTCGACATTGTTTTCCAACCAGTTTCCAAACCGCCCATGTTTAATATAATCAGGATACCAATTAATATTTTCGTTCAACGCAACCAATCGGTCTTTGAGGGCACTGGTGCGGATGTACCAGGTCGGTCGGGCATAGTAGAGCAATGGCGTATCACAACGCCAACAAAAAGGATAAGTGTGGGTATATGTGCCCGATGAAAATAGTAAACCTCTTTTTTGAAGTTCATCGATAATTAAGGCGTCAGCATCTTTGACCCACACCCCTGCCCAGGGACGAACAGCACTAATAAATCGACCAGTATCATTGACCGTCATCAATATAGGTAAATCAAATTCAATAGCCATTTGCATATCGTCCGCACCAAAGGCTGGAGCAATATGTACCAAACCTGTACCGTCATCTACAGTAACAAAATCAGCCATCACCACATAATGGGCATCTTTTTCAACAGGCATAAAGGTATATAAAGGTTGATAATGCATCCCTTTTAGATGCTTACCCTTAAATGTTCTGACAACTTCGTATTCAGTGTCATTAAAAACAGTTTCAAGCAATGGTTTTGCCAGTATCAGGAATTCCTGTTCTGCGCCTTGACCGAGGGCAACTTTCACATATTCAACATCTGGATGAGCAGCAACAGCCACATTTCCAGGCAAAGTCCATGGTGTGGTCGTCCACACTAACAAAGAAGTCCTGTCTTCGTTGACCAAAGGCATCCGAACAAAAACCGAAGGATCTGTTGCTTGTTCATAACCCTGTGCAACCTCATGATCTGATAGAGGTGTTCCACAGCGTGGGCAATAAGGCACAACTTTAAACCCTTGATACAACAAGCCTTTACCCCAAATTTTCTTTAAAAGCCACCAAACCGATTCGATATACTCATTTTTATAAGTGATATAGGCATCATCCATATCAACCCAAAAACCAATCCGATCGGTTAGTTTTTCCCAGTCCTGAATATAGGTAAACACCGACTCTTTGCAGAGTTGGTTAAATTCGGCAATCCCGTAATCTTCAATATCCTGTTTATTTGAAAAACCTAAGCGCTTTTCCACTTCAATTTCTACAGGCAAGCCATGTGTGTCCCAACCTCCACGGCGGGAAATGTGGTATCCCTGCATGCACTTATAGCGCGGAAACATATCTTTGAATACGCGCGCCAGCACATGATGAACACCTGGCTTGCCATTGGCCGTTGGTGGACCTTCATAAAACACATATACTGGGCCATCCCGACGAATATCCATTGATGCTTGAAAAATATCATTTTTCTGCCAAAATCTTAATATTTCGGATTCCAATAAATTAATATTCAATCGCGAAGAAACAGGCTCAAACATCAGTCCTCCAAATTTCATTTTCTTAAAAAACAAACTCATCCCACAACAGGGACGAGCATTTACCCGCGGTACCACCCTGGTTCTCAAAAATTACTGAGCACCTCATTCGGCTTCTTCAACCATTCAAAAACCGCACTTTGCTAACAGAGAGTGACTCTGGCGCACTTACTTTTCCATAAAGGAGGTTCAGATTGCAACTCCGGAAGGATTTTCCATGGTCTTAACTTCTCGGCTTCCACCCGCCCGAGATCGCTATCTGCCAGTGGACCCTGTACTCGTTTCCATCACAGCTTGTTCTTGATTAGTTTTCCTTTTCCTATTATGCCACAATTGTAATAACGGGTCAATCTTTTCTCTTTTAAAACTTCTACAATCTAATCTCTTCTTTTAATACATTTCCATGTCAAAAATTTTTAAATTGCAAATTCGAATACCTTCAAGATAATAAATTAAAAATTGTTATCTTTCAACCGGATTTTTACATTGAAAATAGCAGTGAATAACCCATTTGTCTTTATTGTCATTTCTTAATTGGAATCAATTCCCTCAAACACTTAAATCTTTTAAACGAGTGCTTTCATCACTTCTGATCAAAAACATTGTTTCCGAGTTCAAAAGATTTTCCATTTAATTGGCATGACTGGCAAAAGGGCCCTTGATCAATGCGTTTTTTATCATTTTTCATAAATAAGAACAAATTATTGATAAGACTTTATGTATGTGATTAATAACAAATAAATTAAATAGCCCTTCCTATTAGTTCTCTGATTGGATTAAATAAACTAAAAAGTGATTTTATGATCCAAATTTTATAATAATTAGCAAATTTTTTAAAATTGGATCAAGGTGTAAATAAAAATTGTGTTCATAATTCATTAAAAACAAAAAAGCCTTATTATTGGCTTTTTGTTTGGGGTGCCTGATGGGGGTCGAACCCACGACCTCCTCATCCACAGTGAGGCGCTCCACCATTGAGCTACAGGCACCATATGAACATTTTTGATTTTATCACATCAAGGTGCACTTTGCAAGAATTTTTCAATTTGAGGCTGCAACAAATTGCGATTGACGGTTACCTGTTCACGTGATTTCAAATTTTTAACAGAAACTAAACCTCCATCATTTTCATCTGGCCCAAGGATTACTGCAACGGGGATATCCAATTTATCACCGAATTTAAATTGCTTTCCCAATTTGTCGGTATCGGGATAAACAATCACCCTATAACCCGCTTCCCTGATTTCCGTTGCTAATTTTAATGATTCCATAACCATTGAATCATCAAATACGGTGACCAACACCTGGGTATTGTTTTCTAACCCGCTTGGGATCACCCCTGCGTCGCGCAAAACCAATTCAATAACCACATCACCCATCGCAAATCCAACGCCGGAAATAGGTTTGCCACCTACATCTGCCACCAAGTTATCGTAGCGCCCACCGCCAAGAATGGCTCGTGATTGTCCACCAATTTCAAATGCTTCAAACACCGTGCCTGTATAATAATCCAATCCTCTGACCAACTTCGGATCAAATGAAATATATTCACCCACCCCAAATGTTTGGATTAATTCAAAAAACGTTTCCAACTCTTTGGAATTGCGCCAGAGTTGATCATTTTCCAATTCCTCTAAAAGAGCATCCACCTGACTACTGGAGAGGCCAGTTTCAAGGGCAAGTTCGCGCCATGCTTTTTCTGACAATTTCGACAGCTTATCAACTACACGAAGTACCGATGGGCGTAGCTCATTTTCAACCGATAGCCGAGAAAAAACTGCATCCATCAATCGGCGGTTGTTCACAAGAATCCGAACTTGATCGGAAGATAAACCGACTTCTCGTAGGAAAGTAGCTGCTACTGCGACAATTTCCGCATCAGCGGTGATGGAATCTGTGCCAATTAAATCAATATTCCACTGATAAAATTCTCTGGTCCGACCTCGCTGTGGTTTTTCATAACGCCAAAAAGGACCGATTGACCACCATCGCAAAGGAAAGGCCAAGTTGTATTGTTGTTGCGCTACCATGCGTGCCAGAGTTGGGGTTAATTCAGGACGCAAAGTCAATAAATCATCGCCCGGGCTTGAAAAGACAAACGCCTGTTCTTTTACCAATTCATCACCGGATTTAGCCGCATACAAGTCGATAAATTCTAAACAAGGTCCTTCATATTCCTGGTAACCAAATAAGTTCGAAACAGTGCGAATTTTGTCAAACATCCAACGACGAACAGCCATATTTTCTGGATAAAAATCCCGAGTACCTTTAACACTGCGAACAATTTCAGTCATAATTTCCTCATAAATACGATGTGGTTTATTAAATCCTGTTTATTTTACCCTATCTTCATCTTTCTCAACTTGTGCTAGACCAGTTATCGGTTAAAATAGAGTTGAAGTTATCAATACACATCAAAGGAACAAAATGAAAATCTCAAAAATGATCGAGTTGTTAAATGGAAAATTGCTGACCGATCAATCCATGAACAATATGGAAATTCACGGGGCAATGGGCGCAGATCTTATGAGCGATGTTTTAGCATCCATAAAACCAGAATCTGTGTTATTAACCGGTCTATGCAATCCCCAGGTCATCCGGACAGCGACAATTGCCGATATTCACGCTATTATCTTCATCCGTGGAAAGCAACCCGAAGAAAAAATGATCGAACTGGCTAACGAAGAGAATATCCCATTAATCACTACGGATCTCGGCTTGTTTGAAGCCTGTGGCATCTTATATGAAGCTGGGCTGCAAAGCTATGAAATGCAGTCTCATGATTAAACGCTTTTTTAGATAACGAGTATACAAGTTATGTCCCAAGAGAAACCACAAATATCTGACGAGTATGCAGAAAACATCACCAGGACTGAAGAACTGGCTTATGAGCTACGAATTCAAGAAGTGATGACAAAAGATGTCTATTGCCTTGACCCAGACATCAGGATGGGCGAAGCTTTGAATATTTTTCAAGAAAAGAGATTTTCAGGTGCACCTGTCAGCTGTGATGGTGAGCTGATCGGCATAATCAGCATTGAAGATTTAATTCGCGCATTAAGAAATAATAACCTTGATGCACCCGTAAGCGAATATATGACAACTTCTCCAGTCACTGTTAACGCGCATGATCCGGTTGTTGAAGCCTTAAAAACCTTTGCACGCACAAAATTTGGTCGCCTCCCTGTATTGGATAAGGACAAAAAATTAGTTGGCATCCTGACCAAAGGTGATATCTCCAATGGTCTCCTCAACGCCCTGCAACGCGATTACCACGAAGAGGAACTGATCCGTTACCGTGCCAGCCACCTGTTTGAAGATATCGTCTCTGGTCGGACAAGCTTGATCTTGCGTTACGACATACGCAAAGGAGATTTCCTGCATGGCGGTAATGCTTCAAGCAAAATAAAACGGGCTTTATTACGCCTTGGCGCTTCTCCTCAAATAGCACGACGCTGTGGCATTGCGGTCTACGAAGCTGAAATGAATCTAATTATTCACACCAATCATGGTGGAACAATTCGTATTGAAATTGAGCCTCACAAAATTACTATGGAAGCCTATGACGACGGGCCAGGGATTGATGATATTGAACAGGCTTTGCAAACCGGTTATTCTACAGCTACCCATGAAATACGTGAAATGGGATTTGGTGCCGGTATGGGCTTGGTAAACATTAAACGTTGCGTGGATGAAATGCGATTAATTTCCTCAAAAGAACGCGGTACGAATCTTTATATGATTATGTACCTGAACGACAACATGTAAACCAGAACGAAACAAAAAAGAAAATTAAAAACCTACGAAACGAGGAACCAATGCACTTAGAAGAAATCATTCAAAAGCTTGATTTAAAAGTTCTTACCAATCCAGTTGATTTCTCAGCTATCACTGTCAGTAGCGGCTATTGCTCTGACTTGCTCAGTTGTGTGATGACTGGTGCTGAACCGGACGGTCTGTGGATAACACTGATGGCGCATGGAAATATTGTGGCTGTTGCTGCACTATTAGATTTAGCAGCTATTATCATCACTGAAAATGCTCAGCCCGACGACGATACAATCGAAAAAGCCAATGAAAAAGAGGTAATCTTACTATCAACAAAGGCTTCGAACTACCACTTGATTGGTCAACTTTGGGAACTTGGTTTACGTGCAACACAATCATAAACTGCCGGAAAAGAAATTTTGAAAAAGTACCAAGCTGAGCTTCACATCCACACTGTGCTTTCTCCTTGCGCAGGTGTTGAGATGATTCCCCCATTAATAGTACAGGCTGCAGTTGAGCATGGACTTAACCTGATTGCCATATCCGATCATAACGCTAGTGACAATGTATCTGCTGTAATTGAGGCTGCTGAAGGTTCTGATTTAACTGTACTTCCTGGAATGGAATTACAGACCCAAGAAGATGTGCATGTGCTTTGTCTTTTCGATACCCTGGAACAATTGTTAAAATTTCAGTCCTTAGTTGATGAAAATCTTCCTGATATCGAGAATAATAGCGAACTTTTTGGCGAGCAATTTGTCGTGGATAAAACGGGGGATTTTCTAAAACGTAAAAAACAGCTCCTAATTACATCGACTGGCCTCAGTTTCAATAAAGCCTTTCATGCTGTTACAGATTTAGGTGGGTTGTTTATTCCAGCCCATGTCAACCGCAAAATGTTTGGGCTTTTTTATCATTTGGGCTTTGTACCACCAGACCTGCCTATTGAAGCCCTTGAACTATCTCGTCATATTACAATAACGGAGGCTTGGAAACAATACCCTCAAACCCAAAACTATCCCCTTATTCAAAGTGGGGATGTTCATTATCTGGATGATTTTCTGGGCGCAAACCAATTTTTTATCAAAAATCCAACTATTTCTGAATTAAAGTTGGCTTTGAGAAACGAAGAGGGACGGCATTTTTCTGTTTGCCAACCTTCTTGATGATTCTCCATCGAAAATATGACATTTGTGTATTGACCAGGTATCAAAGGGGGATTACACTCATTTGTGGTAAATTTCACAATCCATATCGACCTGCAAATTCGATTTAATATTAATTTGGAGAATGCACATATATGTTAAGAAAACTTGAAAAGATACCTGCAGATGATCCACTGAATGATCCAGAACAACGTGCAATCATCGATCAAATCCTTCAGGAAAACGAAGGAATTGTCGGTGCAACAATGGTTGTGTTGAATGAATTACAAGAAAAAATCGGGTTCATTTCACCCGCAATGCAATCATATGTGGCAGAAAAACTTGGTGAACCCGTCAGCCGCATTCATGGCGTAGTTTCATTCTATTCCTTTTTCACCACTACACCTCGTGGTAAACACACAATAAAATTTTGTGTGGGGACAGCATGTTATGTTAGCGGAATTAACCAGATTATCGACAAAGCTCAACAGATTTTGGGCATAAAACCTGGTGAAACCACTGAAGATGGCTTGATCACTTTAGAACTTTGCCGCTGTGTAGGTGCATGTAGTCAGGCACCTGTTGTTGTTGTTGACGATAATATTCATGGTCGTGTTCAGCCTAACAGGTTCCCTCGAGTTATTCAAGAAATTCAGAAAAGTGAGCAGTCTTAATTGAGAGAACTTTGCCTCCATGTACTTGATATCGCGGCAAATAGCGTTTCCGCAGGTGCTGATAAAATCAGTATTTCGATCGATGAAAACCTCGTGGATGATTTGCTCACCATCGAAGTCATCGATAATGGGAAAGGAATGAGCGCAGAAACAGTAAAAAGCATAATGGACCCATTTACAACCAGTCGAACAGAAAGAAACGTTGGCCTCGGTATTCCTTTACTGAAACATGCTGCTGAGTTATCGAATGGATGGCTTTCTATCAATTCTGAATTAGGGCAAGGAACGCACCTCGCAGTGCAATTTCAACACAGCCATATTGATCGAATGCCATTAGGAAATGTAGTTGATACTTTTTTAACCCTTTTATTGGGCACACCTGAAATTAATTGGGTTTTTAGCTTTAAAAAGAATGAAAAAGAGTTTTATTTTAATGATTTAGAAATTAAAAAAGAGCTGGATGGTATATCACTTACCGAGCCTGACGTGATCCGTTTCATTCGGAGTTTTTTTACCGAGGGCATCCAGGAAGTTCAAAACGAAAAAGGAGACTAAAAAATGCCAGTCATTAAATCACTTGAAGATTTGAAACGCATTCGAGAAGAAGCCTTAAAAAAACAGGAATTAAAATCTCAGTCCGGGAAAACAGAAATTATTGTCGGCATGGGAACTGTTGGGATTGCAGCGGGCGCTCGAGAGACACTAAAAGCAATATTGGACTATGTTGACCATCACAATCTGGAAGACATTATTATTCGACAAACCGGTAACATCGGCATTGATTCATTTGAACCGGTTGTTCAGGTTATTCTTCCGGAGCAAGAAAAGGTGACCTATGGATTGGTTTCTCCTGAAATTGCAAAAATCATCATGGAAGAACATGTTGTTAAAGGCAACATTTGTACCGATTACACTGTGAAAAGTTAAAAAGCAACTATGCTTTTTGCTTACAAATTGTTTGATACATTAAAAGGATAATTATGGCTTTTTACAGATCCACTGTTCTTGTTTCCGTTGACCCAATATGCGTGGAAAAAGGCGCGTATGAATTAATTGATAGCCTACAAGATGAATTGATTAAACAAGGGCTAATCGATGAAGTTCAAATTCTTGAAACCACCCGTTTAGGTGACCCCACGGTTTACGGGCCTGATCTCACGATTTACCCTGAAGGGACGCACTACACGAACCTGACTTTTTATGATGTTCCCCGTCTGGTGGAAGAACACTTTATTAAAGGCCGCATCTTAAAACAATATGCAGCCGTGATGACCGACACCATTGACGAAGAACTCAGTACCCCAAAATCAAAAGAAATCAGGGTCGTTCTTCGGAACATTGGCGAAATTGACCCGCGCAATATCGAAGACTATTTTGCGCAAGATGGTTATTTAGCCCTTGGCCACGTATTATCAGAAATGAGCCCTGACGATGTAATCCAAGAAATATTGGATGCAAAATTACGAGGCCGCGGAGGTGCTGGTTTCCCAACAGGTTTGAAGTGGCGCTTTGCTAAACAATCTGAAGGGGATGTTAAATATGTTATCTGCAATGCAGATGAAGGCGACCCGGGCGCTTTTATGAATCGCCGTGTTTTGGAAGGTGATCCACACTCGGTAATCGAAGGTATGGCTATAGCAGCATATGCCGTTGGGGCAAGACAAGGTTATATTTACTGTCGGGCGGAATACCCTATAGCCGTCAGCACCGTAAATCTGGCCATAAAACAAGCGCGTTCCTTTGGTTTGCTCGGTAAAAATATTATGGGAACAGATTTCAGTTTCGATTTAGAAGTTCGTGTAGGAGCAGGAGCCTTTGTTTGTGGAGAGGAAACTGCATTATTGGCTTCAATCGAAGGCAAACGCGGTGAACCGCGAGCCAGACCGCCCTTCCCCGCTGTTAAAGGTTTATGGGGCAAACCAACCAACATCAACAATGTCGAAACCTATGCAAACGTACCACAGATCATTCTGAAAGGCGCAGATTGGTTTGCGAGTATGGGCACTGAAAAAAGCAAAGGTACAAAAACCTTTGCACTGGCTGGTGACGTGAAAAATACAGGCCTGATTGAAGTCCCCTTTGGTATTACATTGAGAGAAATCGTTTACGATGTGGGTGGCGGGATCAAAGGTGACAAAAAATTCAAGGCGATCCAAACAGGCGGCCCAATGGGCGGTTGTTTACCGGAAAGTCTGCTTGATTTACCGGTCGATTACGAAACATTAGGCCAGGCTGGTTCAATCATGGGTTCAGGCGGAATGATCGTTATGGATGAGGAAACCTGCATGGTTGACATCGCACGTTTTTTCATGGAATTCACCCAGGATGAATCATGTGGTAAATGTGTACCCTGTCGTGTCGGTACGCATCGCTTGCTGGAAATTCTAGAGGGAATTTGTGAAGGTCGTGGCACCGAAGAAGATCTCGTTGAATTGCAGGAACTCAGCGATCAAATTCGGCAAAACAGTCTTTGCGGGCTTGGGCAAGGTGCACCAAACCCGGTTGTATCGACATTAGAACATTTCATGGACGAATACAAAGCCCATATTTACGAAAAACGTTGCCCTGCAAAAGTCTGCCGATCCTTGATCAAATTTGAAATCATTGACGGACCCTGTACTGGCTGCACAGTCTGTGCCCGAAACTGCCCAGTTAGTGCTATCTCTGGAGAGCGCAAAGAAACTCACATCATCGACCAGGATATTTGCATTAAGTGTGGAATTTGTTATCAAGTGTGTCAGTTTGACGCAATTACGATCAGTTAATTCGAACAACAAGAGGAGAAAGTTATGACATCTGATGGAATAAAAGAAGCAGAGGAAGTAAACAGTATCCGAAAAATTGTTGCAAATATTGGTTCAACACGTGCTGATCTAATTCCTGTGTTGCAAGCAATCACAAACAAATTTGGATATATTTCGCAACCTGCAATTAAGGAATTATCCGATTTGATGAACTTGCCCACGAAAGAGATCATGTCCGTTGCTACATTTTATCGGATGCTTTCAACACAACCACGTGGAAAGCACGTCATTCAATTCTGTGAAAGTGCGCCATGTCATGTTGTGGGCGGCAGAGAGGTCTTTATCGCCTTGAAAGACGCCCTCAACCTTGAACCAGGCCAAACAAGCCCGGACAATAAATGGACGTTAATAACGACAAGTTGTTTGGGGGTTTGTGGCATAGGACCTGTCATCTTGATTGACACAGATTTATATGGGAATGTTACACCTGATCAGGTAAAGAATATTCTCAGCAGGTATGATTAGGAGAGGAATTATTATGACTGTTCGATCAATGATACTTGTTTCCAATGATCCTGAAAGTAGAAATCGTGGATCGGAAAAAATCTTTACAGAATTTCAACGACAACTGACACAATACGACCTGGCAGACGAAGTCTCAATCACATTGGCAACGGACTTGGGCTCCAGTTATGCATCGCCTTTGGTTATCATATACCCCGAGGCTGTAATTTATGGCCCTGTCACGCCAGAAGATGTTCCCCATATCGTAGAAGAACACCTTTACAAAGGCCGTATTGTTGATGAAAAACGAGCTCCAAGCCATGAATTGTCTGGAAAAGTTGCCTGGCTTTCAGCCCGACAGGGCACCTTGCCAGCAGAAAATCGGGTTGTGTTGAAAAATGTGGGAATAATTGACCCTGAAAACATTGAAGATTACATTGCCCATGAAGGTTATCAAGCACTTGGAATGGCGCTTGAGATGTCTCAAGATGAAGTCATCGACCTGATTAAAGCCTCTGGATTGCAAGGTCGTGGTGGTGCGGGTTTTCCTGCTGGTTTAAAATGGGGCTTTGTAAAAAGCACAATTAGCGATAAAAAGTATATCATTTGTAATGCTGATGAAAGTGAACCAGGCACTTTTAAGGATCGCGTTGTCTTAGAAGGTGACCCTCACGCCATTATAGAGGCAATGTTAATCTCTGCATATGCCGTTGGTGCAGATGAAGGCTATATTTATATCCGTGGCGAATACCAATTGGCTATCGAACGGATGGAGGCCGCAATTAAACAAGCAGAACAATACGGTTTCTTGGGAGAAAACATTTTTGGTTCAGATTTGAACTTTAAAATTCATGTTCATGCCGGCGCGGGCGCTTACATTTGCGGTGAGGAAACCGCTCTGATTGAATCAATTGAAGGCAAGCGTGGTGAACCCCGCAACAGACCACCTTATCCGACAACCTTTGGCTTGTGGGGAAAACCCACGCTTATTAACAACGTAGAGACTTTTGCAAATATCCCACCAATTGTGAGAAATGGTGCGGATTGGTATCGCAGCCTTGGAACGCCCTCCAGTCCTGGGACAAAAGTTTACACCATTCTGGGAAATGTCAATGTTACCGGATTGATAGAAGTTCCCATGGGGATTACTTTGCGTGAGGTTATCTCAATCTATGCCAAAGGCATGAAAAACGGCAGTTTCAAAATGGCGCAAACCGGTGGCTCTAGTGGTTCTATCATCCCTGCCAGTCTGCAAGATACACCCATGGATTTCGAATCCTACAACAAGACAGGCGTTTCTCTTGGTTCGGGCGCTTTATTAATCTGTAACGATGAAGTCTGTATTGTAGATCTTGCCAAGGTTCTGATCAATTTCTTCAGAGTGGAAAGCTGTGGCAAATGTACACCCTGTCGTATTGGTACAAAAAGAGCCTACGACCTTCTGGTTGGCATAACCAAAGGTCAGGGGAAACTAGAAGATCTGGATGAATTGCAGAATTTAAGTCGAGAAATGCTTGAACTCTCAAATTGTGGTCTTGGTCAGACGGCAGGTACTCCAATCAGAGACATGCTTAATTATTTCCGTGCGGAAGTAGAAGCGCATATCCGCTTAGGAGTATGCCCAGTTGGTGTATGCCAAATGCATGATTGAATATTTTAATAACAAATAAGCAAAATTGCTATTTTATTAATAATTAGAAATATTGAAGGTATCTTCAGAAATTTCTGGAAGGAATCGTTATGACAAAATTAACAATTAATGGCATTGAGATCGAAGCTAATAATAATTGGACGATTTTACAAGCAGCTGAACATGCTGATATCAAAATTCCAACGCTCTGCTACCACAAAGACCTTTCCCCGACAGGCGCATGCCGCATGTGCCTGGTTTCTGTTAAGGGTGCTAAAGGCCTGGTAACTGCCTGCACAACCCCTGTATCCGAAGGAATGGAAATTGAAACAGAGAATGAAACTTTAACTTCCTCCCGACAATCTGTCTTAAAACTACTTCTCAGTGTTTACCACGACAAGGGTTATAAAGCAGATGAGACCGATAATGAACTATTTCAATGGGCATATCATTACGGGCTGGACCCCTATGCGTTTATGTCTTCAAAAGCCCGATATGAAGTTGATTCCGACCCGAACCCTTTCATTTTTGTCGATATGAACAAATGTATTTTGTGCACACGCTGTATTAGGGCATGCTCAGAAATACAGGGACGTTTTGTTTGGGGAATCACTGAAAGAGGGTTTGATTCTCGGATCGTTGCGGGTATGGATGAGGATATGCTCGATGCACGTTGTGAATCTTGTGGCGCCTGTGTCGCTTATTGCCCAACTGGCGCACTCTCATTGAAGCCCACTATCGACATTGGACCTGCAGAAAAGAAGGTTACAACCACCTGTAATTATTGTGGCGTTGGATGCCAATTCGATTTAAATGTGGTTGATGATCGGGTCGTACGCGTTACATCCAACCCTGCTGCACCAGCCAATGGAATGCATCTTTGTGTTAAAGGTCGGTTTGGTTTTTCGTTTGTCCATCATGATGAACGTCTCACAAAACCCCTTGTTCGCGAATATTTGTTGAAAGGTGAACCGCGACCTGCTAATAAAGCTGATCGTGGTAATTGGGTTGAGACATCTTGGGACAAAGCATTGGATATTGTTGCCGATAAGCTCGTAGCTGCTCGAGATACTTTTGGGCCAGATAGCGTTGGTGTGCTTTCATCGGCAAAGTGTACCAATGAAGAAAATTATTTGATGAACAAATTTGGACGTCAGGTTATTGGCACTAACAATGTTGACCATTGTGCGCGGTTGTGCCATTCAAGCACCGTTGCTGGCTTAGCCACAGCCCTCGGCTCAGGTGCTATGACCAATTCGATGAAAGACGTTTATGAAAGTTCAAATTCGATTTTAGTAATTGGTTCAAATACAACCGAGCAGCATCCAGTTTTTGGAGCAAAGATGCGCCAGGCAGTGTTAAATCGCAATGTACAGCTTATTGTAGCAGACCCACGGCGTATTGAGCTTTGTGATTTCGCCGTGATGCATATTCAACAAAAGCCTGGTACAGATATCGCCCTGATTAATGGTCTTGTGTACATCATTCTCGAAAAAGGATACGAAGATAAAGCTTTCATTGAAGAACGCACTGAAAATTTTGAGGACTTTGTGGAGAACATCAAAAAGTACCCGCCTGAAAAGGTCTCAGAAATCACGGGCGTACCTGTTTCTCAACTTTACCAGGCTGTGGAAATTATCACAAAAAATGCTCCACTAGCAGTTTTCTGGGCGATGGGAATCACACAACATACAGTTGGTGTCCACAACGTTTTTGCCCTTGCAGATCTTCAGATGGTATTGGGCAATTTCGGAATCCCTGGTGGTGGTGTGAACCCGTTGCGAGGACAGAACAATGTTCAAGGTGCCTGCGATATGGGATGCCTTGTGAACGTGTATCCTGGATATCAAGCTGTAACTGCAGAAGCAGCGCAGCAAAAATTTGAAGCTGCTTGGGGAACATCACTCTCGAACAAGGTTGGAAGGACTGTAACAGAATTAATTCCCGATGTCCTCGATGGCAAAACCAAAGCACTTTATATTTTGGGTGAAAATCCAGCGATGACTGACCCAGACTCAAATCATGTTCGCCATTGTCTTGAAGAATTGGATTTCATGGTATTGCAGGACATTTTCCCCACCGAAACTTCAGCTTATGCAGATGTTCTCCTCCCGGGCGTCACCTTCGCAGAAAAGACTGGTACATATACCAACACAGAGCGGAAAGTTCAGATGGTACGCCAGGCAATTGCTGAACGGGGTGAAGCCAGACAAGATTGGGCAATTACTGCTGAAATCGCAAAAAGGGTAATCGCCAAAGGTGGACGAGAGATCAATGAAGCTCCTTTCTCCTCTTGGGATTATGCTGATTCGGGTGAAATAATGGCAGAGGTTGCAGCACTTACCCCAAGCTACGGCGGCATTTCGCACCAACGTCTGAATGCTGGCGAGGTTTTGTGTTGGCCTTGCCCAGATCCAACCCATCCTGGCACACCGATTCTGCACATCGGAAAATTTACACGGGGAAAGGGCAACCTCATACCAGCCATCCACGTTGATCCATCTGAACTGCCTGATGAAGATTTCCCGATGATGTTGACAACGGGCCGTGTAATTTATCACTGGCACAGTGGTGAACAAACCCGCCGTGTGAAAGAGCTTCTTGATATCTACGGTGAAGCGTTGATTGAAATTTCTCCAGAAGATGCTGCTGTAATTGGTTTGAATGAGGAAATCAATAAGGTCAAAGTTACATCTCGGAGAGGGGAAATAATTGCGACCGCATGGGTTACCAATCGCGTTCCTGAAGGGTTGATCTACGGCAATTTCCACTTCCCTGAAGCCAACATCAATTACCTGACCAAAGCAGCATTAGATCCGATTGCAAAAATCCCCGAGTATAAAGTCAGTGCTGTAAAAATTGAAGCTGTTTAATTTTGTTATATCTATGAGTGAAAAACCCCGTAATTTGAAAGACGGGGTTTTTATTTTTATGAATTTTCAATAATTTTTTCTGCTTTTTCAAAATCTTCTTTTGTGTTCACATTTAAGAATGCCAGTCCACTCGGATCCAAATCGTTATGCGAAAGGAAATCCATTTCAATTACTTTCACACGTGGGATCCAGGAAACAAGGCGTTTTTGATCCCTTAAAATTGAACAATAAATGGCTTTCTTACATGATTCTCGTCGGTAAACAGCATGTAATGGTTCGTAAAAATTTGGACCAGTTTTCGGTATTGCGACATCGGCACCACTTCTAATTAATGTTTCTAGCCCTTTCAGCAAAATTGCTGGGTTCACAAAGGGTAAATCACAGGCGACTACAGCAACATACTTATTTTTGCTTACATCCATGGCAGTATACAGTCCTCCAATGGCACCCTTGTTGGGTATCGAATCGACAACCGTCTTCTCATCCAGAAACGCAAACCCCGCGATATCATTTGTCACAATATACAACTCTTCCGCAATTGGCTTTACTCGTTCAAGCACCCTTTGAATCAAAGGTTTTCCTGACAATAACATCAGCGCTTTATTTTCACCCATCCTGATCGATTTTCCACCAGCTTGTATTACAACGCTGAGGGGTGCCAATTTTAAGTCTCTTTGATTCTTCATATTATGTCAATTGCTTATTATAACGGGTAAAATGCAATTAATAACTCTGTGCTTGTGTAATGCAACACCTTAATTTTTCCGGTCGAAATATCACGGCTTAAATTACAGTTATAAGGCAATAAATAGATGGGTAAGAACAATAAAATTTTAAATACAAACAAAACTCTGAATTCTTGGAAATATTTAACTGGAAACAAAGAGCTTTTACAAGAGAATTTGGAAATAATCGTAGAAAAATCCACAGAATTAATAATTAATGGAACGCCCTTATTATCTTTCTTTTGTTCTCCCATTGAACTTGAAGCCCTAACTATAGGGTATCTTTGGAATGAACACATAATCGATCATCTGGATGATATTTTAAACCTGAGAATTAGCCCTGATCTCACTCAGATCGATGTATCTATATCTCATTTCCAAAATGATGGAAAAAAGCCTACACGAACATCATCAGGAATGGTCGTTTCAGGTAAAAATGAAATAATTCATGAGAAACAATCTTTCACAATCAATCCAAAAACATTAATCAGGCTGTACGATGATTTTTCAGAAAAACAAAAACTTCACAAATCAGCTGGCGGATATCATAGCGCCGCTTTAAGCGATGGCAAATTGATTAATATCATCGTAGAAGATTTAGGTAGACACAACTGTCTGGATAAAATTTCTGGAAAGTTTCTTTTAGAAGGAAGATCTTTCTCGCCCAAATTACTTTTTCTCTCTGGAAGAATTAGTTCAGAGATGATAAATAAATCTCTCAGATTGGGTGTCCCATTGATTGCAACAAGAACGACACCTACAGTGAGTGCAGTTGAGATTGCAGAAGCAAATGGGATAACAATTGTTGGATACCTAAGAGGCAGTCAGTTTTCTACGTTTACTTGTCCTGAAAGGCTAATTTTTTAACATTTTTGTGTTTAATGATAAACTCTTGGCTTTAGTTTTTAAATTACATAAATAGAATTAAGTCCTTTTTTTATACTTATCATAAATAACCTAAAAATTTATGTTTAACTGAAAAAACAATTTAATACGCAGATATCCATGTTCGTATGTTAAACACAAGATTTTCTTTTGAACATGTAATTAGCGAAAGGAATTTCTTTTTAAAAATTTTAACCTGCCCTCTCTTGACCTAACTTGCCTGAATTACTATACTTACGTTCTGTAAAATTGAAATTTAAAGGATCAAAATGAAAATATCATTCCAAGAAACAACTGATGATTTACTCACCCGAATTAACATTCATGACGCTTTTGGTGCAAGAGATATTGATAAATGGATGTTAGATGTTCTTCCGCTGGAACAGGGAATGACCATCCTTGATATTGGTTGTGGAGCAGGAAAACAATGTTTTTCCTTTTTAGCCCATCTAGACGGGAAAGCTAACATTACCGGAACAGATATCTCCGATGAACTTTTGGAGAAGGCATCCGAAGAAAATCAGAAATTAGGCAACCGTGTGAAATTTCAAAAAATGGATTTTAATCAGCCATTCCCATTTGGGGACGATGAATTTGACCTGGCTTCTTGCTGCTTTGCAATTTATTATGCAGAAAACATCCCTTTCACTGTAAGTGAAATACATCGTGTATTAAAGCCAGGCGGTTACCTTTTTACAACTGGTCCCATGCCAGAAAATAAGCAGATGTTCTATGATCTTATCCATGAGGCAACCAATCGGGATATTCCTCCTATGCCGGGCAGTTCTCGTTATGCTTCAGAAATTTTAGATACAATCAAAAAACAGTTTTCAGACGTTGTTGTACACATTTTCGAAAATCCCCTTTCATTTCCCGAAGTTAAACCATTTTTAGACTATACGCGGGCCTCACTTTCTGAAGACCGCCTGTTGTGGAACACTTTCTTCGAGACAAAGACCGATTTTGAAGAGATCATGTCTAAAATCACCACAGTAGCAGAGGACTGGTTTAAACGTGATGGTAAGTTGGTTATGACGAAAGTTGTGGGTGGAATATTAGCAAAAAAGTAGGTATTTATGAATCGTAATATGACATTTTTTGGAGAAACAGTACTTTGCATTGGCGCGCATCCTGACGATATCGAGTTGGGATGTGGTGCCCTAATTGCAGATATCATTGAACAAACCCGAGTAGTCTGTGTAACTCTGTCAGACAATCAAAAGAATCCTTTACACACTAATCTGGTGGCTGAACATCATGCCAGCATGGCAATTTTGGGTATTCAACCAGAACACATTATTCTTCATGACTTCACAACTCGAAGATTGAAGGAGGCTCGCCAGGATATCCTCGAAGTGATGATCGACCTAAAAAAGCGCTTTCAGCCAGAAGTTGTGTTCGTTCACACAGCCAATGACATTCATCAAGACCATCAAACCGTTACAGAAGAAGCACTACGCGCTTTTCGAGGGACTACCTTGCTCGGATTTGATGTGTTACGTTCATCATATGGATTTTTCCCCGATTTTCTGGTCGAAGTATCCGAAAAAGGGCTCGAAACAAAAGTTAAAGCTCTTAACGCATACAAAACCTATGCAGACAAATACTATTTCGATGAAGGAATAATTCGCGCAACTGCGCTCCGTCATGGTGCATTGGCAGAAAGACCATTTGCGGAAGGTTTTGACATCCTGAGAATTGTAGGTCAATTCGGGAAATTTCTGTAAACTGCTAACAAAAAACAGCTGTTGAAGCAGCTGTTTTTTTTGATTAATTGTTTAATGCTCAACCGTTTAATAAATCTGGTAACCTGTTGGTCGTGTTGTGTCTGTTTTTGCGGGACGAAGGTGCTTAGAATCGAATGGGAACCACAAAATATGATCAGGCACCATCCAACCATCGGTTAAATACACATTCGTTCGAAATTGTACGGCAACCAATTTTTCATCTACTTGAACAACAATCCCTCTTACCCAATCGCGAACACGTTCCCCGTTTTCTTCATGATCACAAAAAACTTCAAGCAAGTCGCCAACTTGGTGTGTAATCTCTTCCTCGGGCGGTCTCATAAATGGTGACCTAGCCATTAAACCTCCTGGTATTTAAAAATTGATTTTCAAAAATAATCAAATCGCTTAATTTCATATTGTAGCAGAAAAGAAACGAATTTACTACAATTATTGTGTTTTTATTATTTTATGAAGCGCTGGACATCTTTTCTTTTATGACTTTCACAAACCTGTGTTGGACGCCATCAAAGGGAATTCTTTCCATAATTTTGGCAAAAAAGCCCAAAACAATTAATTGCTCAGCGTCCGCTCTCGGGATACCCCTGCTCAACAAATAAAACAATTCATTTTCATCGATCTTCCCAACGGTGGCAGCATGTGTACAGCGTACATCGTCCGATAAGATTTCCAGACCAGGTATAGCATCTGCCTGAGCACCCTTGCTGAGAATCAGGTTCCGATTTGCTTGATATCCATCTGTACCATTAGCCCCAGGGGCAACATAAATCATGCCTTGCCAAACTGATTGGCTATTCCCTAATAAAGCACCTTTGAACAAAAGATCGCTGGTAGTGTTTTCCGCCAAATGGTTTTGCTGGGTGTCATGATCAAAATGTTGGTTATCTTTTGGAAAGTAAAACCCGGACATGCGGCAATAGGCTCCAGGCTCCACCAAATCAATATCAGAGAAATTTTTAGTGAGGTGTGTGCCCATCGCTCCATAAATCCACTCGAGCTTGCCATCACCCATTACTTGTGCTCGCTCCCTTGTAATAGACCATACATTGTCACCCCATGATTGCAATTCAATAAAATGTAAGTTAGCATTTTTTCCAACAAAGATTTCAACAATTCCATTATGGAAGATCTGGGTCTGATTTTCAGGTTGTGGTGACACCGATTCATGAACAAAAGTTGCTTCAGCCCCATCTTCTAACCAGATCACCAAGTGATTAAAAAAAGCAGTAAATTCGCCGGCACCACAGTATAAACTATGCAACGGTGCTTTGATGACAACATTTTTGGGAATATACAGGAATACACCATCTTGTGCTAAAGCTGCGGCAAGCGCTGTAAACTTATCTTCTTCGGGTTTAACAATCCGGTCCAAGAGTTTATGCAATAACAAGGGATGTTCACGTTCAGCAGTCCTAAAATCTGTAAATATCACACCTTGTTCTACGAGTGTTTGATCCAACTCAATAATCTTATCAAAAATTCCTGAAATTATCTGTCCTGAACGCTTTTCATCATCATTTATTGCTGCTAGACATTTTTTAGGTGGAAACTTGGCCAAAGGTTTTTCTCTATTTAATGGGAAGGAAAATTGACTCGTTTCTAATCCGCTAATATCGGTTCTACGCCAGGCTTCATCTTTACGCGTTGGAAAGGGTGTTGTTTCAAAAATGTCCCAGGCTTTTTGCCTGTATTTTTGTAGATATACATCCAGATTATCAGGAATCATTTCAGGCGTGAAAGCAAAAGGCTTTAAGCCTTGGGCTTTTAGTTTGTCACTCTGCTTTACGTTTTGTTTGGACATTGATTTCTGCAACCTAATCTTACTTTTATTAAATTAGCCAACCGATCCAATCATTTGCAACTGGATTAAGCGATTCATCTCAACGGCATATTCCATCGGAAGTTCTTTTACTAAAGGTTCAATAAACCCCGAAACAATAATTGTTGTAGCTTCTTCTTCGCTCAAACCACGGCTCATCAGATAAAAAAGCTGATCAGCACCCACCTTTGAAACAGTCGCTTCGTGACCCAGAGATACATCTTGCGCATTCACTTCAATGGTCGGATAAGTATCCGAACGCGATTCCGGATCCAAAAGCAAGGCATCACAAACAACACTAGATTTAGAACCTTCGGCATTAGACAATACTTTCAGCAACCCTCGATAGGTGGAACGGCCATCACCGCGGCTAATGGATTTTGAAGTGATCTTGCTGCTTGTGTTTGGGGCAAAATGGATCATCTTTGCCCCAGCATCTTGATATTGACCAGGTCCAGCAAAGGCGACCGATAAAACCTCACCATGGGCTCCAGGCTCCATCAAGAAGCATGCCGGATATTTCATTGTCGTTTTAGAACCAAGATTAGCATCCACCCATTCCATGGTCCCATTTTCAAAAACCTTGGCGCGTTGTGTTACCAGGTTATAGACATTATTACTCCAATTCTGAATGGTCGTGTAACGAACACGCGCATTTTTTTTGACGACAATTTCTATGACTCCACTATGCAATGAGTTCGTGTTATAAAGAGGTGCGGTACAACCTTCAACATAGTGCACTTGCGAGCCTTCATCAGCAATAATTAATGATCGTTCAAATTGCCCAATGTTTGCCACATTCAAACGAAAATATGCTTGTAAAGGTAAATCCACCTTAACCCCAGGTGGGATATACACAAATGAACCACCAGACCAAACCGCGCTATTTAAAGCCGCAAACGTATTGTCCTCAATTGGAACAACTGTTGAAAAGTATTCTCGGAAGATTTCTGGGTATTGCCGCAATCCCTCTTCGATAGAAAGAAAGATCACTCCCTGATTTTCTAAGTTTTCCAAAACGCTATGATAAATCATCTCCGAATCATATTGAGCGCCAACTCCGGATAAATATTTTTGCTCAGCTTCGGGGATTCCTAATTTATCAAAGGTGTTTTTTATGGTTTCTGGCACCTCTTCCCATGTTCGGCTTTCTTGATCTGCAGGCTTCACATAATAATAGATATCTTCAAGATCAAGGTCACTTAAGTCCACCCCCCAAGTAGGGATTGGCCGCTGACGATAGTGTCTGAATGCACGCAGACGAAAATCCAACATCCATTCAGGTTCTTCTTTCATATTTGATATTTGCCGAACAATATCTTCATCCAAACCTTTGCGACTTTTAAATACAAAGGTCTCTGGGTCGCTAAACCCATATTGGTAATCACTTAATTCTGTTAATATCTGTTTCTCCGGGTGTTTCCCCATTGAAATTCTCCGTTTATGTGGCTATCCGGCGGTATTTTATCCGTACTTATCCCGGATCCAATCGTATCCGTGTTCTTCCAGCTGTAACGCTAATTGTTTCCCACCTGATTCAACAATTCTGCCATCAAACATCACATGCACATAATCAGGTTTTAAATAATTTAAAATTCGTTGATAGTGAGTGATTACCATCACACCCATCTTTGGTCCTCTGAGTGCATTGACACCCTCTGATACAATTCGAATTGCATCAATGTCTAAACCGGAGTCAGTCTCATCTAAAATAGCAAAAGCGGGCTCCAGCACTGCCAGTTGCAATACTTCGGTTCGTTTCTTTTCACCGCCAGAAAAACCCTCATTTAAATAACGCCCACCAAAGGAGTATTCCATTTCAATTAAATCCATTTTTGACTTCAATAACTTGCGATATTCTAGAATTGAAATGTCATCCAGCGGAGGATTTGCGTGTTTTCTACGGGCATTTATCGCTGTTCGTAAAAAATTTGCCACAGTCACACCGGGAATTGAAACCGGATATTGGAAAGCCAAAAATATTCCAGCCCTTGAACGCTCATCCGGCTCCAGCTCCAAAATACTTGTCCCATCCAATAAAATATCACCCCGGGTAACTTCATATTTTGGGTGCCCCATTACAGCATAGGCCAAAGTCGATTTGCCGGTGCCATTGGGACCCATAATAGCATGAACTTCATCGCCATTAATAGTCAAATTAAAACCTTTAATAATGGGATTGTCTTCTACAGAAACGTGCAGATCTCGTATTTCAAGTTTGGGCATCTAGAAACCTCAAATAGAAAATAAAATTATCAAATCTTACCATAATTATCGGATTACTTAAAGTCACGAAGATTATAGCATGCAGAATTTTATGAGTCAATCATTTATATAAAAATCTAATAAAAGATCAACAAAAGAAGGGCTGCACATACATGGCAAGAAAACACTCTTTAAAAAATTTTTGTGTCGCAAAATGCTGTTGTCAAAAAGCTTATTGTGACCAATATTAATAGAAATAACCTTGAAAAATAATCAGCAAACTCACAAAAGACCTTACAGGAGCCAGTCTAATTATTTTCCAAGGTTGCGTTATTAAACTATTTAAATCAAGTAATAAAATTATTATTTAGTATTAAATTTACAAACCTTTGAGAACTGTACTTAAAATCAAGAGCAACCAGGCAACAGCAACGAGCAAAAAGCTAATTAAGGGTAAGGATGGGAGGGTACTATTTGGAAGAAATTGTAAAACAACTCCTAAGATTCCAAGAATAAGCGTGATACTCCAAACAACCTTTTTTGGGGGATTAAGTCTCATAATTTTCTCCTCATAAAATGAATTTTTTGACAGCGGCATTATATCATGAATTAAAATATTATTGCAAACGAATTCCAATAAAAGATTAACTTTACTTATTCATTTTTACATGGTAAGATAATTTTTGTTTAATTGGACAATTGATATTAGAAAGGATAGAGAAATGGGTTTATTTGGAAAAAAGAAGAAAGAAGAAGAACGCAAGAAGCAAGAAGAACTCGCTAAAGCTAAATTAGAAGCAGAACAAGCGAAAAAAGCTCTCCAAGAAAAAATGGAGCAAGAAGCCAAAGAACGACAGTTAAAAGCTGAAGCAGAGAAAAAAGCCAAAGAATTGGAAGCCCAAAAACTAAAAGAAAAGGCACGTGAAGAGATGGCTGAAGCTCGTCAGAAAGCTGTTGAGGAGCGAAAAGCAAGGCTTGAGAGCGAGAAGAAAGTTGAATTGCTCGCAAAACATACCGTTAAAGAAGGTGAAACACTCAGCGACATCGCTTTGAAATATTACAAACATGCCACACCGCCCTATTGGCAACTCTTGCTAGAGCACAACAATGAGGTACTGAAGGGCAACGAAAGAACTGTACGTGCCGGTATGGAATTAGAAATACCTGAACTGCCAGAGGATTTAAAGGACTAAGACGGCGGTCACCATGGATTTAAGTTCCATTTTTAAGACGGTAAGCTCGCAACTTACAGTGCAAAAAAACGTACTGAATGAGGCTGATGATTACAATCATGACCATGGCGACAATATGGTCCAAATCTTCGACCTTATTTCAAATGCAGTATCAAAAAAATCTAGCGAACCTGTTGCTGATCAGCTTGCCTATGCCAGCAAAGTGGTAGAAAAAGAAGGACAGAGCGGATCTGCACAGCTTTTTGCTAAGGGCTTAGCTGAAGCAGCTTCAAACTTCACTGATACAGAACTCAAGCCAGACACCTTGGGTATATTGGTCAAGTCATTACTCAATGTCAAAGAAGAAGAACCTCCGAAAAAAGAGAAAGGCTCTTTGATAGGATCATTACTTTCAGGTTTGACGGGCAAAAAAGAAGAGGCTGAGGAAGCGAAAGAAACCGAGCAGCAAAAAATTGGCGTAGATGAATTGTTGCGTGCTGGTTTAGCCTATTACCAGGCAAAACAAGATGGAAGCAGTGACACCGAAGCAATAATTGGCGCACTTTTAGCTGCCAGCCCAATGGGGGGATCCAAGCATCGTTCGATGTCAGGATCATTGATCGCCGCTGCTATAATGGGTTTTGCAAAACCTAACAATTAGAGATTTTAACGCTCTCTACATACAAGATTACAAAAAGGCTGCCATAAAGGCAGCCTTTTTTAAATACAATCTCATAACAATTACTTTTATATGCATGAACTATTAATTAGAATTTTAATTTTTTATTTACAGAATTTTATTAAAAACAAAGGTTACCATGACTTTTTGTTTTAATAAATTTCTTTCCTTTTAATTTTGAAAAAGTATGTGGTATAATTTTTTCACTATATTTTTTACGATTGTAGGAACACAAAAATGGCAAGTGTAACATATAAAAACGTTTGGAAAAAGTTTGGCGATGTGGTTGCAATTGAAAATTTGAACCTGGACATCGCAGACAAGGAATTTCTCGTCCTTGTTGGCCCATCTGGCTGTGGTAAAACAACAGCTCTCCGCTGCCTCGCTGGTCTCGAAGAGGTCACCGAAGGTGAAGTTCTAATTGGTGATGTTGTTGTGAACGACGTTGCACCCAAAGATCGTGATATTGCCATGGTTTTTCAAAGCTACGCCCTTTACCCCCACATGACCGTGTTTGATAACATGGCCTTCGGGCTTAAGCTTCGTAAAGTGCCGAAGCACGAGATAAAAAGGCTTGTGGAAGAAGCAGCAGAAATTTTAGGGATTGAAGGATTATTAAATCGAAAACCCAGGGAACTCTCTGGTGGACAACGCCAGCGTGTGGCTGTCGGTAGAGCCATTGTTCGCCAACCAAAAGTGTTCCTCTTTGATGAACCACTTTCTAACCTTGATGCTAAACTCCGTGTGCAAACCCGTGCACAAATTAGTAAGTTGCACCAAAGGTTGCAAACTACTTTCATTTACGTGACGCATGACCAGGTTGAAGCTATGACCATGGCGTCCCGTATCGCGGTGATGAACAAAGGGGTTTTGCAGCAATTGGATAGCCCTCAACAATTGTATGATTATCCAGACAATTTGTTTGTAGCTGGTTTTATAGGCTCACCTTCAATGAATTTTTTTGATGGGAAAATCACAAAAGAAGATGGGGCATTATACGTCGACATGGATAGTTTTAGAGTACGCATTCCAGACGAGCGTCGAGCACCTTATGAAGGCATTGTTGATCAAAAAATTGTCTTTGGTATTCGCCCAGAAGATATCCACAACCCACAATTTGCGCCGCCTTCAATTATTGCTGAGCCTGTTGAAACAAAAGTGGATGTCACTGAGTTGATGGGGAATGAGATATTCTTGTATCTTGTAAATGGGGAGCATAGTTTCGTTGCTCGCGTTGACCCAAGAACCCGTGTTGAAATGGGTGATGATTTGCAAGTGGTGTTCAATATGCAAAACATGCACATCTTTGATCCAGTGGCCGATCCTGATAATCCAGTTGCAATTCGATAATTTTTAAATCAAAACCTATTAAAAAGGCGGCGGAAATTCGTCGCCTTTTTTGTTATTTTTGAAGTTGTGTTTTACGCTTTGTGAATAATATTAAAAAACCAGCGTATAAAAGACTTTGTAAACCCACAAAAATAAAAGCATCTCTCCAAAAACGCATTGGAAATAGACGAATTAAAGTGTCAGAAGGATAAAACTGCCAGGTTCCGCTTTCAAAAAAAACTTGATGAAACCCGTTAAAAATTGAATCAAAATTTAGGGCGACAAAAAGTAATATTGCCAGAACCAAACCGATCATTGACCATCCACCCCAATTCAAGGCGTTAATTATTGCCTGTTTTTCTTCTCTAATTCTTAAAACAATAATCGCCAAGAAAACAAGGAGAACACAAGCTGCTAAAGCAATGCGCATCTTAATGACTACATCTTTAACATCTTCCATATGGATCAATTCTCGTTCGTTGAAAATTTGGCTACCATCGTCAAAACTTATCTTTTCCAAATAAGAAATATCATCGTTGTTAAGAAGATAAAGAATGGATGGTTTTGACCATTGAAGTCGGTCTTCTAATGTAAAACCATAAATGTCTTCGGGAAAACCAGGCAAACGGTATTCAAAGTTAGCAAAAGTTGGCGTGATAAGCAATCTGATTGCGAACATCAATATCACAAAAGGTGTGAGTATGGTAATTGTCAATTTTAAGACTTTGCTAAAAATTATTCGAAACCTCATTGTAAATCCTTCAATCCACCTGAAAGAAAATAGTCAATGACAAGCTTGTTTGTTAACCACTCAATTGGTGCAATGTCATCTGTGAAAACACGTGTGATTTCTGGATTTGATTGCTTGTTTAAGATCGTCACGGCCATCGCTTCTAATAATAGCGGGTGCACATCAGTTCCAAGAAACGCATTATAGTGATTATAGAAATTTTCCCAGCTTCCATTTTGTTTTGTCGCAAACAAAATCGTATTGAAAGAATCGGGTATGTCCATGACAAATATTGTGGGAAAGACTTGCTGTATCGTTGTTCCCAGATCGTTAATTAAGGATCGATCAATTGGACTACGTCCAATATTAATCACCATAACGCCGTCTTCCGAAAGTTTTTCATACACAATTTGAAAAAATTCCAGAGTGGTCATATGCCAGGGTATGTAAGGTGGTCGATAGGCATCTACGCTGATGATGTCATAGTCACCTTCTGCATGCGATAACCCCCACCGGCCATCCTGAACATAAATTCGGAGGTTTGCCTGGTTCATATCAAAATATTTCTGCCCAACTTCAATAATTAAAGGGTCTATCTCAAACCCGTCAATCACAATATTCCCGTAAACGGCATTCATCTGTCTGGCTGTGGTGCCAGCTGCCAGACCTAAGATTGCCATCTTCTTTATGGATTTATAGTTATATGAAGTTTGGTTGAAATATGGGGCTACAAGCACTTGCGACCAGGGGCCAAAATAGTTTAATTGCATTGGGTGGTAAATTGAGTGCATCCCTTGCCCCTCGTTAAGTTTTAGGTATCTGTACTCATTTTCCTCTATCACTTGAATATAGTTATACGCGGATTCACCTTCAAATATTAAGTTTTTGGTGGCTTTATCTGTACCCCTGGCGCCAAACAGCCACAAAAGAAGCAAGATTATCGGCATCCATGCAAATCGCAACCAGGATTTGAAGCTTTCGTATAAACAATAGCCAATTGTTGCAACGATCATTAATATTGAGCTAAAAAACAAGAAAGTGCGATACGTTCCAATAAGAGGAACCAAAACAAGAACCGGTAAAAAAGTACCAATAAAAGAGCCCAAAGTAGAAATCGCTGAAATTTTTCCAGCAGTTTTACCAATATTTATTGCATCTTTCGTCAGCAGTTTCAGTGCAAAGGGAGAGGTCATTCCCAATAAAGTAACTGGTACAACGAACAAAATCATCACTGTCACGAATGCGCCAGCCAGGATTGGCATTTGAAATTGGTCAAAAGCATTGCCTGTGACGCGTAATAGCGGACGAGAAACCATTGGAACCAAGCCTACGGTAAAACTCCCCCACATCAAGATTTTATAAAAAAGTTGTGGATAAGGATTATTATCAGCAATTTTTCCTCCCAGCCAATATCCGGCTGTAAGATAGATCAATATCAAACCAATAATGCTGGCCCAGACTAAATTACTGCTTCCAAACACATTACCAAGAAGACGCGCTGCTGACAATTCAACTGCAAGCGCTGTCATCCCTGAAAAAAATACGGTCATGTGTAAGAAATACTTTTTCAAAAAAGCCTCCGCCAAAATATTAATACTTCAAGGATTATAATATATGTTCCATATTGATAATAAAAGTTGATTAGAGAGAAATACATTTTCTCAACCGCTCAAATGTATTTGCTAAACGTTCCTTCAGGTTTAGTTGTTTTAGAATAACCGTTGTGGAAGTCGTTATAAGCGTCTGAGAGCAATTCTAAGGCTACTTGCCAATTATTTGGTATAAAAGTATGGACTAATTACATAAAGACTTTGTAAGCCTGTATTCAGTGGTTTTCAAAAAAAATCTGTTCTAATCGAAAAAGCTCTGAATAACAGAGCTTTTTGTACTGGGGGTGAAGGATTCGAACCTCCATAAACAGATTCAGAGTCTGCTGTCTTGCCATTAGACGAACCCCCATCGTTTAATAACAGATTTTATTTTACCAAATCACCATTAAAGTAGCAAGGTTTAAATCTTCAGGGTAATGATCAGCTTAGCGAGAGATTCTTCCTTGTCATATAAGAAAATAATTTTTTTGTTTTCGCTTTTGAGGGGTAAAATTTTAAGTGGATGGTTAAACCTTATATCTGAGGAGTGAATAAATGTCCCATATCCCCGAATTGACAGCTGATCAATTATTTCGACATTGCAACCCTGACACACTTGGATTTGATACAACAAATGAGGTGGATGAAGAAATTACAATTGTCGGTCAAGTAAGGATTTCAGAATCAATCAATTTTGGGATGAATATTACTCACCCAGGATACAATATTTACGTTATTGGTCCTGCGGGTATGGGCAAAAGAAAAACAGTTCAGGAGTTTTTCGAAAACAAAGCTAAATCGGGTCAAGCTCCTTCGGATTTTATTTATGTGCACAACTTTCAACAACCAGATCAACCACAAGCCATAGAACTTCCCTCTGGATTGGGCACTGAATTTCAACAAGAAATTGATAATCTTATAATCGAAATGCAAACTGCACTTTCTGCAGCCTTTGAAAGTGAGGAATATCAAAATCGGCGAGAAGGAATATTTGAAGTATTTAAAAATAAGCAAGCGGAGCTCTTCAATGAATTGCAAACGCAAGCCAATGAACAAGGGTTGGCAATGCTTAAAACACCATCAGGAATTGCCTTTGCTCCACGTGATGAGGAAGGTGTTCTCTCTCCAGAAGACGTAAACAAGCTTTCTGAAGAAGACCGAGAAAAAATTAAAAATTCCATTGAACTGCTGCAAGTAAATTTGCAGAAAATTTTGCAACAGGTTCCTCACTGGCAAAGAGAAGTGCGGCAAGAAATAAGAGAGCTGAACAAAGAAATGGCAAATTTTGCCATTGGTGGACTAATAAATGAATTGATTGAAAAATATCAGCCTTATGAAAAAATCATCTCTCATATAAAAGAAATACAGGACCAAATCATAGAAAACGCGGACGAGTTTCTTCCTGAGGATAGCCAAGAACCTTCAAATATATTCGAAGCTTTAGCACAACAAAGACGCCAAGCTATTTCTTTGATGGATAAATTTAAAGTTAACGTGATTATTAGTAATGGTGATCAACAAGGCGCACCCGTAATCTATGAAAACAATCCTACCTACAACAACCTCCTCGGACGTTTTGACCATTATGCTTATATGGGCACTTTGATGACAGATTTTCGGATGATTAAACCTGGTGCATTACACAAAGCTAATGGGGGATATCTGATCATAGATGTTCGGAAATTGCTAAGTCAACCCTTTGCCTGGGAAGGGCTAAAACG
>Ga0255347_1001305_pt1 | contig 41285 bp, 39 predicted proteins | sample wastewater_treat_2_FD_192479 | JGI IMG/M metagenome (GOLD analysis project Ga0255347, IMG submission 192479) | Wastewater microbial communities from Lulu Island WWTP, Vancouver, Canada - plant24 | ecosystem: Engineered > WWTP > Wastewater > Unclassified | place: Canada: Vancouver, British... | reverse complement strand
GCGCATCCTTTATTCTTTCCCACTGATCATCCCTCAATCTATGTCTGTCCTGCATTGCATCTCCTTCCTTGAACGTGATGATGCAATGCTATCATATTTTAATCTGAATGTCGACAGAACCTAGATGTTGTGGCACTCAACAACTAAGGAATAAGATTAATAAGTAACTTGAAAGGGGGAAATGCCATGAACGTTAAGGTCAATGTGACAAAAAATTCAAGGTCAATGGTAAGGAATATAATTCCATTGAAGAAATGCCAACCGCCATTCGTGAAGCCTATGAAAAAGCAGTCGCCAATTCCAAAGAAACAGGGCAGGGGATTGTTTCTTCCGGGAAAATAATTTTTAACGGCCAGGAATATGATAGTGTAGATTCAATGCCTGCGGACGTTCGCCAGATGTATGAAACGGTTATGAAGACGGTCAACGATGGTAAAATATCCATTACCGGGAATGTCGATTTCAAGTTTGGCAAGAAGGTACCGGATATCGGACAAGGAGCCAGTCTTGATTCTTTCAATACTGCAAGGCCGATTGCTCCCCGGTCGTTTTTTTCTCCACGTATTTTAGCTCTCGCGGTAGCACTGCTCGCTTTAATGATAGTAACCTATTACCTTGTGGTCATTGGCGGTTCCCGATAGAAGATCATATCGGAAGTCATCCTTCCTTGGAAATAAAAAAATGAAAATATTATCGCCGAAAAGCACATTTTTTCTAAAACGGATTTTCCCCGCCATCTGGTTCGGATTTATAGTTATTTTCTTAATGGTGACACTATTCGCTGAATCAAAAAATAATAATGAAGATATTATGATGATTTTTATCACTGCTGTTTTCATGGCAGCGATCGGATACTCCTTGATGAAAAATTTGGTCTTTGATCTCATGGATGAAGTTCACGATGAAGGTTCGTCGCTGCTTTTTAAAAATAAAGGGAAATCGGTATGGGTCAATTGGGCTGATATAAAGAACGTCAGTTATGCGATTGTTGTTAATCCTCCAAGAGTGACCTTAAGTTTGCGCTGCAAGACGGAGTTTGGTGAAGAAATCAGTTTCTCGCCTCCGGCCAGACTTATTCCATTCAAGAAAAATAAAGATATCTTAGATCCGATCGACCGCATTGACAGGGCAAAAGGAAATTAAAGGTTTTGTAACATGAAACTGTTGCGCTACATCTGGGCGCTGCCCAATACAATGCTCGGGCTCATCTTTGTTCCACTCGCACTACTGAGTAGAGGCGGAATGAAAATAGTTGATGGCGTTCTGGAAATTCACGGCGGTTTCGTGACATGGTTCCTTAAACATTGTGTGCCAATGAAAGGATATGTTGGCGCGTTGACATTGGGTCATGTCATCTTGGGATACGATAAGGAATCTTTATTTGCTTATCGCCCTCATGAACATGTACACGTGAGACAGTATGAAATTCTGGGGCCGATATTTTTACCGGTTTACCTGGTGGCGTCAATCTGGGCTTTTATCAAAGGCAGGGGTGCATATCGGGGAAATATTCTGGAAAGGAAAGCAAGGGGAACAGAACCATGAAATATAGAACGACGATGTTATGTGTTGCCATTTTCTTGGTGATACTTCATTTTACGGTTGTTGACATGGTTACGGCGGAACATGCGGATACCTCTCTTTCGGCCATTGTTTTATACGGAATGTCTGAAGTAAAAGAAATACGACAAAACAAAAATTTCAAAAAAGATAATTGTCTGCAAAAATATCTGAAGGCTATTCCGAAAAAATCATTTCTTTTGACTGCTGCCACTCCTTCAGGACTGGAAAATACATTTATGTATAGGCAAAGGAATCTGGAAGAGCAGATAGTCATTATCCTAGGCGATAAAACCAGAGAAGAAGCCAAAGCTTTTTCCAAGGCCGTTCCGCTTTATTCGGAATGGGAGGGCATGAGTGAAAATCCACTTAACGAAGGAAATTTTGTTGATAACTGGCTGTTAAAACGTCCCGGTACACCAATCAAGCCTTTCTTATATCTTTTCAAAGCTCACCGGCTTCGTGCGGGATATGAGTGTGCGAAGGCCGGACATGAAAAAGGTCTATGGCCGATGCTAGCCATTAAATACAAAGAGTCGCTGGAAAAAGCTTTGTCGTTTAACAACCCCCTGATTTCCTGTATAGTCCAAGATATGGAGGCGCAGCCTTATGTTTATCTGGAAGGCTATGGACGGCCGTAAGAAAAATCTCATTGCAGTATTATTTCTGTTAATCATGTTTGCCTTAAAGGTGCCTCTGTCCGCCGGTGCCTGCTCTTGTGTTTGGAAAGGTCCCTTTCTGATAGCGGCTCAGGGTGCGCCTCTGGTCATTGTTGGTAAAATTCTTCACCATCATCCAGGCAAATCACCAACCATGGATGTGTTGGTACTGGAAACGCTCAAAGGCGGCATTCTGGATTCGGGAGTGACCCTCCAGATGGGAGACGGAATGCATTGCCGGCCGATGATCAATGCTTTTCCTGTCGGTACAAAATGGATTTTGGCAATAAACGGGCAGGGCGCCAAGCAGGGCAAGGGTTGGGCTATATCGCATTGTGGGGAATACTGGCTCAAGGTTGAAGGCGATTATGTTGTCGGCAGCGTTGATGGAAATATGAAGCAGATTAAAAAAATCCCTCTGCAGGAATTAAAAAAAGATTTTTATATCCGAAATTCAGCGAACAATTTTCTGGAAGAGTTGAGCAGGGAAAACAGTTTCGTAGATCATTCGGTTATCGCTTTGAGTTTATCCTCGAACCGATGCCGAAAGGATGGCAAATTGCTGTCAGGGAATTCGGCATGGATGAAAATCTGGCAAGACTGACGCCGCCTTTTCATTTTATGCCCAATCCCCGCGAAATAGAGGGGTGGCATTTTCTGGAGAACCCATCCGACTGTAGCAATCGTCCTTACCATGCCGATGCCGGACCCGCCAATCCCCGCCAATTTGTTTTTTCTCCTGAAGTCGGCAAAACCATTGCCGGGCCAGAATCACGAAAAGCGTTTATTGATGAAAACATCGACGCGGTGAAAAAGTTGGGCAGAGGAGAGATGGATATCAAAAAGTTCAAACTTATACCCGCTGAAGACGGTTGTCCAAAAATCGACTGGTTGGAATTCTCCGTCCAGTTGAGTGGCGGATATTAATTTTGGAGATCCACCATCTGAAGCTGAACTTGACCCAAAAGGCCTCGCTGCATGCAGTGTAATGCAACAAAGACGAGCGATGTGCCATAAGCGCAACGACATCAATCCGCTAACCCAGGAATATTACAGCCATTGAAAGCACCACCAAAGAGACCGAAAGACCCCGCTCTTCCATCATTCCAATAGTTCCGGATTCCTTCATAGAGAAATTTGCGGACTTTCAGATCGTGTCCTGGACCGGCTTCATGACAAGGGTGATGATGTTATTGCACCAAGAGAGACCAAGATGTGTTTGATAAATATTATTATGAATGCTGCATCAAGGCGGAGAGCAATACTGCATCATGCTGAATCAACAAAGAGCAAAATAAAACACCCGGCTACATAAAGTTTTCTGGGTCTACATCCGCGACAATCTTCACGCGGCTGGCTTTATTTCTACTGATGAGCTCTCTGGCGATTTGGTGGAGAGCATTGATGTCCTGGCCTTTGATGAGCATTTGCCAGCGGAAGCAGCCTCTGATTTTGGCCAGCGGTGATTCTGCGGGGCCGATAACCTCTGCAATATTGCCTTGAGCAGCGCTGAGTTTTTTGGCCAGCCTGCCCAGGGATTGTGCTTCTTCCACTAAAACGTCTTTTTGAACTGATGACATACGCAAATTAATAATACGGCTGAACGGCGGATAGCGAAGGATCTTGCGTGTTTCAATTTCTTCCTTATAGAAGGCCTTGTAGTCGTGATTTTGAGCATGTTTCAGAGCGTAGTGCTGGGGGTTGAAGGTTTGAATAATCACCTTGCCCCGGGAGTTACCGCGACCGCCGCGTCCAGCCACCTGCGTGATTAACTGAAACGTTTTTTCGGCCGCTCGAAAGTCCGGCATATTCAAGGATGTGTCAGCAGAGATAACGCCGACCAGAGTAATAAAGGGGAAATCATGCCCTTTGGTAATCATTTGGGTGCCGATCAGGATGTCAATATTTCTTGCGTCGAGTGCCTGAAGGATTTTTTCCTGAGAGCCCTTGCGGGAAGTCGTATCGGAATCCATTCTTTGAATACGCGCCAGGGGAAAAAGTTTTTCAATCTCTTTTTCCAGTTTCTGCGTTCCGGTACCGTAACTTAAAATGCGGCTGTTTTTGCAGGAAGGGCAGAGCGGTACAGATTTTAAGGTAAAATTACAATAGTGACATTTGACGACGCCTTCAGCGATATGATGTTTCAAAGAAACGGCGCAATTCGGGCAGCCGAAATGATAGCCGCAGTCGGCGCACACCAGAAAGGTGTCAAAGCCCCGTTTGTTGAGAAAAAGCAAAACCTGTTCTTTTTTGTCGATTGTTTCATTGATTTTCTCAACCAGGATATCCGAAAGAATAGGAACTTTTCCGGATTGATCCTGTTGGGTTTTCATATCGACAATGTCCACCGTCGGCATGGGCTTATCATCCACTCTTTGCGGCATTTCCAGATAACGGTATTTTTTTGTGCTGGCGTTGAAATAGGTGTGTACGGACGGGGTGGCAGATCCTGTGATGACAGTAGCCGAGGACAACTTCGCTTTCAGAATGGCCATATCGCGCGCATTGTAGCAGAGGCGATCATCCTGCTTGTAGGACATATCGTGTTCTTCATCGATAATGATTAATTTCAAGTTGTTGACGGGAGCAAAAAGAGCGGAGCGCGTCCCGATTACCAGGTGAACCAAGCCTCGTTTGATCTGTCGCCACTGATCGTAACGGACAGATTCCGCGATACCGCTGTGGAGAACAGCTATTTTACTTTCTTCAAATCGTCCGGAAATACGAGATATCAGCTGCGGTGTCAGAGCAATTTCCGGAACAAGGTAGATAGCCGATCCGCCGTTGCCTAAAACTTTTTCGATGGCTTTAAAATAGATTTCCGTTTTGCCGCTTCCGGTGACGCCGTGAAGCAGTATCGGCGTAAAAACATTTTGATCCAGACTGTCACAGATTTTATTGAGCACAATTTTCTGTTGATCATTAAGTACGATCTGACTTCTGTTTTGAACCAGGGCGGGTCGCAGGGAAGCGGTGCGGATGATTTCCTCATCCACAAAATGAATAATCTTTTTATCGTGCAATCTTTTAACGATTCCCGGGGAGATATTCGACACTTCCATCAGGCGGTTGAGCGGTATCGCCCCGTTTTTTTTCACCCATTCAATCAGTTTTTTCTGCTTATCTGTCAGCTTTACTCCATTAATTTTACTTTCATTCAGAATCACTATTTTTTCGTTCAGAGGAGAGAGTTCTTTGCTTTGCCTCCTTTCTATCTGAATACAGCCTGATGCGTGCAGTTTCTTTACCAATGAGGAAACATTTTTCAGACCGCTTGCTTTGCTGATGCTGTTTAGGGCAATACCCTGTGGATGCAGTTGAATCAATTTGAGAAGCGTTTCCTGCATGGGGGACAGTTTCAGGTTTATTTCCGGAGGGAGCGGCGTTACCCAGAAAAAATCTTTTTTTTCTGTTCCGGAAGGAATGATTTCTGCCAGTGTTTTCCCCAGAGGGTACATGAAATAATTGGCCATCCACCGGTAAAATTCAAGATCACCGGCGCCGAACAGGGGCTCATCGTCCAAAATTTCACTGATGGGCTTGATATTTTGCAACGTACAGGAGTGTTTTTCCCCGACGATAAATCCCGTTCGTCTTTTATTGCCGAAAGAGACGAAAACCCGTTTGCCGATTTCAATTTGACTTTCAAAATCAGCAGGCACGTCGTAGGTGAAGGTTTTATCCGACGGAATGTTAAGCGCAATATCGACATACATGAAGAACCAATATCACTTTTAATTTGAAAAAGAAATTGTTAATGAAGAACAGGCATCAAACAAATTGATAACAGAACAATAAAAAAAATTCTTGACAAAATCTTTTTGATTTGTTTTATAAAACACAATTGAAAGCGGCGATTTAAAAAAGTTAATTGCTCCGCTCTAAAAATGTGCTAAAGGCTGGTGTGAATTTGAATAGTGAGCCCGTTGCCTTTCGGCACGGGCTTTTTGCATTGCAGGAGTGTCAACCAGCGGCTTCAACACATCAACCATAACAAGAGAGGGAAAAACAAATGAGTAAATTAAAAACACGTCACATTTACACGTCAGAATCAGTCTCCGAAGGACACCCGGACAAAGTCTGCGATCAGATTTCCGATGCGATTCTCGATGCATGCCTCGAGCAGGATAAGAATGCTCATGTGGGATGCGAAACATCCGTCGGACCGAACCTTGTGGTCAATCTTGGAGAAATTACTTGCAAAAACTGGAATAAAATCAACCCACAGGCCATCGCGCGGGAAGTCGTCAAGGAAATCGGTTACGATGATCCGTGTGAGAATTTCAGTTGGGACACTTTTAACTATGTATCTGCCATCCATGGCCAGTCGCCGGATATCAAACAGGGTGTCGATCGCGATAAACCTGAAAACCAAGGCGCTGGCGATCAGGGTATGATGTTCGGTTATGCTTCTTGCGCCACACCGCAAATGATGCCGGCACCTATTGTTTACGCGCATCGGTTGCTGGAAGAACTGACGAAACTACGTAAGGAGAAAGCAATTGAATATCTTCGTCCGGATTCCAAATCTCAGGTCAGTGTATTGCACGAAGATGGAAAGGCGGTAAAAATTACCACGGTGGTTATTTCCCATCAGACGTGCGATGTCCCGTTAAGGAGAATTCGCAAAGATCTGATTGAAGTCGCTCATCAGGTTCTTGATAAAACAGGAATGCTGACCAACAAAACCGAATTTTTTATCAACCCGACAGGTCGGTTTGTCATTGGCGGTCCCAGCGGCGATTCCGGTGTCACCGGACGCAAGATTATTGTTGATTCCTACGGCGGCGTAGGCTCGCACGGCGGTGGCGCTTTTTCCGGTAAGGATCCCTCCAAGGTGGATCGCTCGGCTGCCTATTACGCCCGCTACGCGGCTAAAAATATTGTAGCAGCCCGGTTGGCCGATAAATGCGAAATTCAGATTGCCTATGCCATCGGCGTTGCCAAACCGCTCAGCATCAATGTCTGCACCTATGGCACCGAGGTGATTCCAGAACAGAAAATTGAAAAAATTCTCATGGAAGGAGATATTTTTGATTTCCGTCCGGCCATGATGATTCAAGATCTTGGACTCACAACACCCAAAGGTTGGAGCTATCGCAAGAGTTGCAATTACGGTCATTTTGGTCGTTCCGGCTTTCCTTGGGAAAAAACGGACCGGGTGGACGCGCTTCGTGAAGCAGCCGGACTCAAATCAAAAAAGTAAAGCCTGGTGACTTAGAGGCCGGATTGTTTCAATCGGTCATTGTGCAGTAGAGTCAATGATGAATAGGACTGTTTTGTAAAAAAGCCCGCAGCCTTTGTGGCCCGGGCTTTTTACATCATGTTGTCAATTTTTATCGTTTATGGCATACAGGACAGAAATGAATTGCTCAACAGGAGGTTCACTTGCCCGCAAAAAAAAATACAACCAGAGAGCGTCTTCTTTTATGTGTCAACGCGACGCTGCAGAAAAAGCCCCAGGAAATCGTTGTGTTAAACTTAAAGAACCTTTCCGCCTTTGCCGACTACATGATTATCTGCAGCGGTACATCGGAAAGGCAAGTACAGGCCATCTCTCAGGAGATTCAACAATTTCTGAAAAAAGCCAACGTCAGACCGTTAGGCGTTGAAGGAGAAGCTAACGGTCAGTGGGTTCTGCTGGATTATGACGATGTCGTTATTTCTGTTTTTCATGAACCGGTCAGACGTTTTTACGACCTGGAGAATCTCTGGGATGCCCCTCGAATGGCGATCGATCAAAATAAAACAGAAATCAAAAGGTTAAGTAAGGAAATGTCATGATGTTAAGTGCCGTACTTCATGACATATATAGCATCGTTTTCCCTCCCTTATGCCTGGGATGTTCCGAGATACTGCATCCTTTTCATGGTCAAATATTTTGCGCGGATTGCCATGATAAAGTGCACCTGATCAACGGCAGCATCTGCTCGGTCTGCGGAATTGCATTTCCTGTCAGTCCGGCTGAAGATCATTTATGCGGGGATTGCCTGAACAAAAGGCCCTATTTTTCTCTTGCCCGCGCCGTGTTCAGTTACGAAGATATTATTCTGAACGCGATCCATCAGTTTAAATACAAACGTAATTTACCCGTTGGAGAATCTCTCGCGTCGTTTATGGCCGGTTTTTCTTTTCCCGATATCGATAAGGAAGATTATTCCATGATTATACCGGTGCCGCTGCATATCAAAAGACTTCGCGAAAGAGGATTTAATCAATCTTTAATGCTGGCGAATGCTCTGGGGAAAAAATATAACCTTCCTGTTAACTTTTCTGCTTTAAAGCGCCACAGCTTCACCTTGTCCCAAGCTGGTTCCAGTAAAAAGGAAAGGCAGCAAAACATCAGAGGAGTGTTTGAAATTTATGACCGTAAAGCAATCGCGCATAAAAATATTCTTCTGGTTGATGATGTTTACACAACCGGTGCCACAGTCAATGAATGCTCTAAAACATTAATCCAGGCCGGTGCTCAAAAAATCGCTGTTTTAACGCTGGCCAGAGTGCTATAATTAAAACGGATATGTGACGATCAGCAATGAATAAAATTTTCAAAAAAGAAGACCTGAAGCGGAAGCTGGATACCTTGCGCGGGCAAGGCAAAAAGATTGCTTTCACTAATGGATGTTTTGATATTCTTCATGTCGGACATGTCCGTTATCTGCGCGAGGCCAAAAAAACGGCGGATATTTTGGTGCTGGCGCTCAACAGTGATGCTTCTGTGCGTTCAATCAAGGGGGAAAAAAGGCCGCTCGTTGCTGAAGATGAAAGGGCTGAAGTCCTTGCTGCTCTTGAATATATTGATTTTATAACTATATTTGACGAATTAACTCCGTTGGAGCTGATCAAATATCTGAAGCCGGATGTTTTGATCAAAGGTGGGGATTGGCCTGAGGAGAAAGTAGTTGGCCGGCAAGAGGTCAAGTCCTGGGGAGGCCGGGTCACGATAATTCCCGAAGTGGAGGGCAAATCAACGACCCATATTGTGGATAAGATCAATACTCTTTATCTTTCAGATCAATGAAGCGCCTTTCATAGCGGTCATGATGGCCTCCTGATGAAATTTTTCAAGATATTTCATTAAAAAATCTCTTTACAAATAAATGATCATCTATTAGAATATGCGTTCAAGTTTTTCATTGAAGGAGTGAACATTTTGGAAAAACAGGTTAGTCTGAAACAAAAGCAGGAAAAATGGAAATCTTACAAATCGATGCTTCAACAGAAAATTAATGAGTTGTTAAGCGAAGCCGGTAAAACCGTTTCCGAAATGACCGTAAGCAAAGAAAACTATCCTGATCCCAACGACAGAGCTTCTTTAGAATCCGACAGAAATTTCGAATTACGCATTCGCGACAGGGAACGTAAGCTCATCATGAAGATGCAGGAAGCCATCAAAAGAATTGATGACGGTACTTTCGGTATCTGTGAGGTTTGCGGAGGGTCTATTTCTGAAAAAAGATTGATGGCCAGACCGGTTACAACTCTTTGTATAGACTGCAAAACCAAACAGGAAAAAATGGAAAAGCTAAAAGGCGAGTAGCTTTTGTTGAATAAACATCGAAAAAGCCCCGATATCGGGGCTTTTTCAATTTACGAAAGACAACGAAATTCAGAACCGGCAGTTCTACTTAAAAGAGAAAAAACATTTAGCCTGCAAAAATAGAAATGGCTGGTGGAACAGCCCGGGGAATTTTTCTTCACCGGGCTCTTTGAATGACATTACGAATGATTGATCATTACGGCTCTATCGGCGCGCTCTCGTCCTTCATCCATTCTTCCATGGATCCATCATAAATCTTCACATTTTTGAACCCCATGATTTCGCTTAAAATAAACCACCAGGCGCTGGCTACTTTACCGGTATCGCAATAAACAATAATTTCCTTATTCAGGTCACTGCCGACAACGCCCGATGCAAAGTTTTTCAAAGCGGCAACATCTTTATAGGTCCAGCAGCAGGGTTCCATATGTTCTCCTGGAGGATATTTATCGAACACTTGAATCGTGGGTAAATTGACAGCATTCTTCACTCTGCCATTTTTAGCGACAAAGGGCAGTTTCTGTTCGCCTTTAAAGAAAGCGGGTTCCCGAGCGTCGACAATGATCGTCTTACCAATCTGGTTTTTGACGTAATCTTTTTTCACCAGCAACCCCTTGTTGATGGTTCCGGTGTAAGGTTTGGCCTTGGGTTTTACCACTTCCTTGGATACCTCTCTTTGTTCACGGACCGCCCATTTTTCAAAACCCCCGCTGAGCACCGATACTTTTTTCACGCCCGCGTATTTTAATGCCCAGGCTACACGGGTAACATCAACACGATCAGGGGGCGTGCCCGTGGTACCGTACACAACAACTGTTGAATCCGGGCCGATTCCGTTCGCGGAGAGCAGATCAATTAAATCATCGTTCTCGGGCATTTCGTTCTTCAAATTGCCAATGCCCGGTGCCCAGTTGTTATAAAAAATACCCAAAGCTCCCGGGATATGTCCCGATTTATAATCTTCAACCTTACGGATATCGATAACGATAACATTCGGGTTTTTCAGGACTTTCGCGAGATCATCTGTTGAAATAATTGGACCGATTCCCTGAGCAAAAACTGTTGCCGGCAGTAAAATGAACAGGGACACCCATAATGCTTTTAAGAGCCTCATTGTTTTCATACATACCCTCCTCTTTGTTTATTTACTGATTGGTTTAATATCATAAATCAAGGCGTCGTTCGCCTTTGAACCGTCTTTTATCAGATCCTCCTGTTTTAAAAAACCTTCCCTGTTGGCATGGCAGGCATCGCAGGAACGCGTTCGGTTGGTCCGTTTCTTGATGTTGTGCACAGCAGAATCCCAGTAATTAGGTAACGCATCAAAATTTTCCATTTTGATTCCGTTCGGTTCAAACGTGTTTCTTACTGTAGGTATGATACGGAGTGTTGTCAAGGTCTTCTTGTCCCGTGGATTCAGGCCCAGAATAAAGCCGGGTTCAGCCTTTGAACCATGAACGACATGACAACTGTAACACTGGCGGTACTGGCCGGAAGAATGACAGCCCTGGCAACTTACCTTATCCTTATGAATGGTGTGGGCGACCTGATTGCCTTTGTCTTCATGGCAGGACTGACATTTCGGGCGGTCCTTGACGTGATTTTTTGATTTGTACACCTTGCCGTCACCGTGCATTTCCTGTTTTTTATGGCAATCGTTACACATCATACCCTTCTGGTAATGGACATCGGGCGTTCCTCCGTACTCTCCGGTAAATTCGGGATAGACGCGACCGCCATGACAGGCCGCGCAGGTTTTTCCTTCATTTTTCTTGATGAACTTATGGCCCTGCAGCAGGCCGGTGGTGATGCCGCTGACAGGAGGCGATTTAACGTGGCAGCTGCCACAGGAGGCATGACAGGATCGGCAGGAATTTTCAAAAACTTTTTTATCGAAAGTCTTCAGCTCTTCTGCAGAAAAGCGGTGCTTCACGCCTTCGCGCTGCCCGAGGCTGGTGTAGTGAAGGGCCTTGGCGTAATTCTGTCCGGTCTTGATATGGCAAATGCCGCAAGTATAAATATTATCAGACGGTCTGGCAATGCGTCCCTTGTGGGCATCTTCTTTTGTTTTACCCTGTTTGTTCCCCTTATGACAGGCAATGCATTCCATGGAGAGATGGAAATCCTTGCCGATCATTTCCTTGTTTACCAGATAACCCTTGTAATATTCTTCCGCCCGGACCGGGGGAGGGGCTCCCGCTCACCCCTCGGCCTCCTCGCCTATTTCCGGGGGCTTGACCAGAGACTGCATTTGTCTGGCATCCGTATGACATTGAGCGCAACTTCCGCGGTCATCTTTAGCTTTCAGCAGGGCGTACGGCTTGATGTCTTTCCAACTCTGGTGGCATTTTGTGCAACTCGTCCAGGAAAATTCTTTTTTGCCGTTGTGACAGTTGAAGCAATAATTTTGAGAGCTGTGCGTTTCCAGAGTAATGCGATTGGACCCTTTCCTGATCTGGAAGAGCTTTGAATGGCAATCGAGGCAGCTTTGCGACGCGTGTTTTTCATGTTTGAAAATGACCTGTCGCTGGTCTTTGCCCAGGGTGAGATCTGTGTTGTAAACGGGTGTTTTGTATGGTTTGGGCTTACCTTGAACATGGCCCACCCTTGATTCATTGATACGGACGTGACATCTGGCGCATTGTTTGTTGGAGGCAAAAGCGTCTTTGCCGTTGTGGCACGCGCCACAGTATCTGCCCTTGTACAGAGAGTCCATAACAAAATCTTTTTTCTCCTGAGCAAGCAGGGCCTGCATTTCAAAAAGACCGCTGTGGCATTTTTCACAGCTGATCTTTTTGACATCCACATGATGCTGATGCTTGAAAAGAACAGATTTTACCGGCTGGGTGTAAAGAATGCCTCCTCCGTCGGAGAAACTGCTTTTTCCTGAAACGCCGACATTGGCGATACAGAAAAGCGCCAGTAGAGTGATCAGTAAAAGATTCCTTTTCATCACTGCGTCATCAATCCTTCATATAAAATACATTCGGTTTCGCCCCGACATCCTTCCGCAGCACCCATACAGGTTTTTGCAGTTGGTGAACCAGTTGAAACACCCTGCTCGCCGGGTCCGATAAATCTCCGAAAATACGAACATCCGAAGGGCAGGCTTCAACGCATGCCGGGATATGAGATCCTGTGGACAGCCGGGATCCAAAACAAAAATCGCATTTATCAATAGCTTGTTTTTCTTCATTGTAATAGCGGGCGTCGTAGGGGCAGGCCATGATGCAGGACTTGCATCCGATACATTTTTTATTGTTCATCTGCACAATGCCATTTGTTTTGTCCTTGTATGTTGCCGTTGTCGGGCAGGTTCGCACACAGGGCGGGTTATTGCATTGGTTACAGAGGATCGGAATAAAATCCCATTTCTGATCAACCGCTGCCGGAAGTTCCCGTTTCAAAATTTTTGTCCGCCAGCCGTAATCGGGGACTTGATTCGTAGAGACACAGGCCGTCATGCACTTCTTACAATCAATGCAACGATCCTGTCTTAGCACCATCGCGTAATGCGGCTTGTAGGGATATTGATCGCGGAAGATATCAAGGGAGTATGCCCTGTCAATATCAGAAATTAAAGACAGCACTGTACCGCCCGCCAAAACGCCGGTAATCTTCAGGCCGATTTTAAGAAACTTCCGCCGCTCGGCATCGCACGGAGATTCCAGGAAATTTTTATCGTTGAAAGGATTTTTCATGTCGGTTCTTCAGCTCCGGCAATTGCTGTTGTTTTTTCTTTGATAATCTCCGTTCTTGGCGCGTCCGCGAAACCGGAGAACACCTTCTCACCCAGTAAAAATGCAAGAACGCAAAAACCTGTTCCCCCCAGAACCACGAGGATTTCATGCACACTGGGCGAATAGGTGTGCAGCTTAGAATACTCCACAACACCCAGATCGAAATATTGCGGAACGATCTGTCCAACGACCACCATGTCCACACGGGTGAAGAAAATGCTGAAAATCATCATAACGGCGGCAATGAACATCACGGTCAGATTTTTTCCTTTAGAAGCCAGAATCAGAACAAAAGGAATGACCATTCCGACAAGGATTTCAATTGCCCAGAAGTTAAACGCGTACGGCCCGCCGGTCAATACACTCAAAGCGGTGGTCACGGCCGGACCGCCCACCGAAGAGGTCAACACCTTCCAGGCGGTAAGAATCATGATGATCGCCAGCAGAAGTAATGTCAGTTTTGACACGGCATGGAGAGCGGTTTTCGTTTTTTCCATCAAAGGCTCTTTATTGACAGCTTTGTGGGCGAGAAAAAAGAAAAAGATAATAAAAGCGCAGCCCGTCAACAGGGCGGATAAAATAAAATAAAACGGAAAATAGGGGCCGTACCAGTAAGGGCGTCCGTTCATCATCGCGAAAACACCCCCGAGGTTGCTGTTGGCGGCCACCTCCGTAATGACGCCGAGGAAACCGGCGATAACGGCTTTATGATGGTTCGCTTCATTAAAAAGCAGGATGAATTCAATCGTCAGAAAAACAACAGCAAATCCGTAAAGCGTTCCCATCCACCAGATATTAGAGGAAAAGTTCGGCGAGATCACATTATAGAGTGCCATACGAAAAGGATTTTCGATTTCCAGCCCGATCACCAGAAAACCTGAGAGAATCGTGATGATCGACAGGTAAACGCAGCGTTTTGCCAGGGGCTGAAAATTTTCGACACCGAAGATATGTCCGAGTGAAGAGACCAGACAGAGCCCGGTGGATGCGACCACAAAAAAAACGTACGTGGCAATCAGAAGGGCGACGGGAATTTCTCTCGATGTCGCGTAGGCATGGCGGCTACCGGCAATGAACAGTGCGTGAATACCGGCTCCGATTCCGATCAGAAGTAAAATACCGAAAAAACTGATAGAGAGAAGATAGACCCAACCGCCGGAAAAAACGCGTTTTGAAGCGGATTTGATATTAGAGGTGAACCACGCTTTGCCAAAGCCTTCCATGAAAATTCCTTATCTTGAAGCGACGCAAAACAGTTCTGAAAAGCTATGTTAAACTAATGGAAAATAATCATTTTGTCAAGGTGTTTGTACCGGTCTGGCGCGTGACAGGGCCTAAAGGTACCCTTTGACATAAAAAAAATAAGATGTTAAACCTCCCGAAAATTTTCCATTTCAAAAGGGGCGAAATCAGTTGAAGAAGGTAAATATCCTCTGGTCTTTTTTTTCTTCGGTAAAGCTGACCCTCGTTCTTCTTTTTTTGATGGTTCTTCTTTTTATCGTGGCCACGGTCGTTCCCCGGGAAAGCATTGCTCCTGAATTCGCGTGGCTGGCCGATATCCATCATTCCTGGTTATTTTATATTCTGACGGCTGTTTTTTCTCTCAATCTGATGATCTGTTCTATTGATCGCTGGCCTGTCACGATGAAGCAATTTAAAATGACCGGCATTCCGGTACCGTCGGGACTTTTTGAAAACCTTCCAGAGAAACGCGTCATTTTCACAGAGAAAAATATAGAAGATGCCGGCCGCGTGGTGGAAGCAGCCCTTTCCTCTGCCATCGGCAGGATTGAAAAATCAGATACGGGAACGGGACTGCTTTTTTACCGGCAGCGGGGACGCTTTTCCCTGCTGGGTGTATATATTGTTCATCTGGGAGTGCTGATCATCATTGCCGGAGCAGTGATCGGTTCAATGCTGGGATTTAAAGCGGACATGAATCTATCGGAAGGCGAAGAGTCCAGTAATGCGCAGCTTACCGGGGGGAAGGGAGCACACCGGCTTGATTTTTCCGTACGCTGTGACCGGTTCATCATGGAATTATACGATACCGGGGCTCCGAAAACCTACCGTTCCGATTTGAGTTTTATTAAAGAGGGACAGATGATCCATCAGGCATCGCTGCTGGTGAACCATCCCATCAACGTTAACGGGGTTCGTTTCTATCAGTCCAGTTATGGCCTGGCCGAAGGGGGAAAGGCCATTCTGACGTTTAAGCGGGAAGGTACCGAAAGTCCGGAAATACCGGTCAAAGAAGGCGAATCATTTGACCTTCCTGTTGAAAACGCGAAGGCAAGCGTTCTGCGGGTGGAAGAAAACATGATGCAAATGGGTCCGGCTGTTAAACTGAACATTGCCACCGGTAAAGGCAGTATCCAGCTTTGGGTTTTTCAGCACATCAAGGAAATTGCGGAAGCGAACCCCGGTTTGTTAAGCGAGGTTCCGCTTTTCAACCCCGGGCTTTTTCAACCGCTGCTCTTTTCGCTTAAGCGGATTGAACGACAATATTATACCGGCTTGCACGTTGTGCGCGATCCCGGAGTTCCGTTTGTTCTTGTTGGCGGTCTCCTGCTGCTGGCCGGTATCCTCATGGCGTTCTTCTTCACTCATCAACGTATTTGGGTATTGGTCACCTCAGAAGCTGGAGGAGGAACGACCATCTGTCTGGCCGGTCGCGTCAATCGCTATCAGGACGTTTTGCAACGGCAGATCGACGATTTGGGAGTGAAGATCCGGAAGGAGCTGTCCGCATGAGTCACACCCTGATTTTAAGTTATGTAACATTTATTTATTTTGCGGCTTTCGTTCTGTACCTTTTTAGAATGATTCTGCAAAAAGAATTTTACGGGGTGGCCGCAACTTATACGGCGTGGACAGGAATCGCGGTTCACACGCTGGCTGTGATTTTTCGTTGGCGGGATTCCTATCATCTTGGGTTCGGGCATGTTCCGATTACCAATCTCTATGAGTCTCTCGTATTTTTTGCGTGGTCGATCATGTTTCTTTATCTCGGTATTGAATTACGCATCAAAAACAGAATGCTTGGCGCGTTTGTCGTTCCCGTCGCGTTTCTAATTATGGCCTATGCTTCCATCGCCCCGGGCGTCAATCAAAGCATAGAGCCGCTGATTCCCGCACTGCAAAGCAATTGGCTGACATCGCATGTTTTGACCTGCTTCATGGGGTATGCCTCTTTTACAGTCGCTTTCGGCTGCGCGATTCTGTACCTGTGGAAAAACCGGAAAGACGCGGCCGGGCCCGGGTCATCGGGGTGGATGGCGCATCTTCCATCACTGGATGTCCTGGACGCGCTGATTTACCAGAGTGCCACGCTCGGTTTTGTATTTCTCGCGCTGGGTATCGTGACCGGATCTGTGTGGGCGCATTATGCCTGGGGCTCTTACTGGAGCTGGGATCCGAAAGAAATCTGGTCCCTCATTACCTGGCTGATCTATGCCATCATGCTGCACGCCCGATTTGTCCGCGGCTGGCGTGGAAAAAGGATGGCGATGTTGGCGGTCGTCGGTTTTATTTCTGTCTTGTTTACTTATCTGGGCGTCAATTTCCTGGTCAGCTTACACAACTATATTTAAACGTCATGCAACCGGAGAGACGATTCATCCATAACCCTTGAAAAATCATCTTATCCTTCTTCTTCCGTTTCCTGTTTTGCCATGTCAACAGACTCCGGAAGTTCGTCGGGAGGCGCAGTATTTTTTTGCAAAGAGGGATCGAGTTCTGCAATCCATAAAGGGTGGCGATGCCGGGCATAATCCAGACGCACCCTTCCGGTAAATATTCCACGTACCATCGGCCAGTTGGGGCGCAGGGCGATTGCCGCCATGTGGGCGATGAATGCCAGGAAAAAAAGGATAAAGAAAATATTGTGAATCCACGTCGCCCAGAGCAAAACGGGGTACGACATATCCGGAGCATAAATATTTTTATAGGTTTTCACCAGGCCTGAGACAATCAACATCAGAATGATAAAAGCCATTCCCACGTAAGCCAGACGCTGTTCAGGGAGATATTTGTGCATCGGCGGTTCCTCGCCAAAGCCGAACAGGCTTTTGATGACCTTGATAGATTCGGACAAATCACCCCTCCGGGGTAGCAAGCCCTTTTCGCCGCGCAGGCCATGATATACCAGATGAAACATCCCGGCGGCCGTGAAGACAACTGCCGCTGCGTAATGAAGGTACAATGATGTAATAAAATCGGCAGACCATCCCAGTCCCGGCACATTGACGATATAATAGCGCTTACCCACGGGAAGCTCAAAAATTCCTGTCACAAGCAGAATGAGGCCCGATAGAGCAATGGCCCAATGTTCAATGAGTTCCAGAGTGCTGTGCCGGACGACCAGATTTTTTTCAGTCAGTATTTTTTCGGTCATCGTTCTATGCCTCCTTTTTTGCCCTGTCTTTTCTTTTGGAAAGAAAGCCCATGATGCCGGCGGCTGCAATGCCCACCACGGGAGAGGCCAGAACCGCTTTTGCCAGAGGATCCGTGTCGGCCATCCGGCGTTTCACGTCAGTCTTCATGTCCGGCTGGCCGGGTTTTTTTACCATCGTTTTATCAAGGTCTTCGAAAGGGACGGGTGAAACATAAAACGTCGATGTGCCGCCGTTTTGTGTTTTACCGTAGATATAGCCGTTCATCCGGCCGGCACGGGATTCGGCAAGCTGCTCAATTGCCCGTCTGTCGCCGATCAGTAGAGCTTCACGGGGGCAGGCTTCAATGCATCCGGGAAGTTTACCCTTCGCAAGACGTTCATGGCATAAGTCACATTTATACATGACCCCGTTGCCCATCAGGCCGGGCAGAACATGAAGGTAAATTCCAACGCCGGATTGGCGTTGAGGAATTTCCCAGGGGCAGACATCCCGGCATTTTGCGCCGCCAAAACATGAGTTCTGATCAATGACCACCGCGCCGTTCTTATTTTTGTGATTGGCAGAAAAAGGGCAGATGGTCACGCAGGCGGGGTTATCACAGTGCATACAGCGTCGGGGCACAAAAACAGTTTTTTTCTCACCGTCCACCGTTAGCTCGGCTTTATGAACATAGATAAAATTATAAGGAGTCAGGCGGTTGAAGACGTCCTGTTTTTTAGACCAGTTCTCTATGGTCTTTCTGGGCCAGGGTTCGGGGATAGGGTCAATCACACGGGGTATTTTGTTTTTATTGATCTCCTTGCAGGCGCCGACACAGGCGGGTACTTTCCTGTCGGGACATCCGTCACAGAGGCTCAAATCAATAAGCGTGGCTAATTGTCTGTCTTTTGCCGCGTATGCTTTCTGCGGCAGGCCGGCAGCAGATGCAACGGCCGCTGCTGCCGTTATCTTCAAAAAAGACCTACGCCCCATACGAAAATGGTCTTGTTGCGTCATCTCATACCTCCGTTTTTTGCAAAGTGGTATCGTCAGATTTTCAATATCCCGTTACGCGTGCGGATGCATTGATCTAAATCAATAAGGAGGAATATTGCTTTAGAATATTTTTAGGAAGCCGTTGCCTTTTTCAAGCTCCTTTTCCTAAAAAAAATGACACCGAAAAAATCAATGGCCCATGGTTTTTGGATTTTCGGCGGCTTTGTTATCGGTCGTTACCGGAGCTTTCGGGTCCTGCGTCCATTCCTGCATGGATCCGACATAAAGACGGACATTCTTGTAGCCCAGAGCCTGCCGCAGAAGGTAGGACCAGATCGGACAGCACTGGCCGGTGTCGCAATAGGTGACAATAGGTCTGTTACGGTCTTTCCCGGCGGCGGTTTCTACGATGGCTGTCAGCTCTTTTTTGGATTTAAACGTCTTGTCAGCCTTAAATGCGCAGGAAGTGGGCATATTGTAGGCGCCGGGTATGTGTCCGGCCTTGGCAACACAATCCATTTTCTTTTCACCGGTAAAAAATTCACGTTCACGGACATCCAGAAGAACGAGGTTTTCCGCCTTTTCTTTCAGATATTCCTTATTGGCAAAAACTTCTCCGGCATATTTTCCACGAAAATTGCTTGGTTTACGTTTCTCCATCTTTTCTGAAAGAGGCTTTTTTTCCTTGATCCACTTGTTCACGCCTCCGTCAAGAAGAGCGACATTTTTAATGCCGGCGTATTCCAATGTGCAGGCGACACGGGCGCTTTGGTAGCTAAGCCTCGGTGTATCCATGCAACCGGTCACCACAATCCAGTGATCAAAATCGATGCCCATATAGCTGATGGTGTCATCAATATCATCTTTTTCCGGCAGCGACCCGAACAGTCCATCTTTCATATAGGCCCAGGCACCGTAAAACGCGCTCAACGCCCCGGGCACATGTCCTTCCCGGTAATCTTCAACACGGCGAACATCCAGAACAATCAGTTTAGGGTTTTTCAGGTTGGCCATAAGCCATTCTGTGGAAACGATGGGATCGATATCACGACTCTGTCCAGCCGTCGGCCATAAAATAATCAACAAAACAAGAACAGCGATTTTGGATGTAATACCATTTTCCATCTTACGATCTCCTGGTCTGGTGGTTTAGAATTTTCTCGAATTTTACCACAATACAAGCAAAGATGGCCAGCTTAATATTGGTTATCTTTCAGGAGTGCAATCAAGTCAGGCTGTTCAGAGAGATTACACTGCCTGCGCCAAGAGCAATAAAATGATCATCGTATTCACCCGCGAACAGTGTACGGGCTGCCTGGCCGCTGCAGTGTGTGGCTGCGGCATAGCGGACGCCGGAGCGTTTAAATTGAGCAATCGTATCGAGAATCTGGTTATCGTCGTCTTCCAGGAGGTGAAACCCTCCCATCACGAGGGCGATTTCATGGTCCGGTAAAACATCCTTCGCGGTTTTTATGATTTTGATAATGCCGGGGTGCGCGCAGCCGGTGATCACCACCATACCGGCGGTTGTCCTAAACAGAGCCGCCTGCTCCCGGATGACGCCTTCCATATCTCCCGTGGTGTAAAAGCCGGGAAGGATTTCAACCGCCTTTTCGACCTCGATGATTTCTGCGCCGTAGCGTCGCATGTCTTCTTTGAAGCGGGTGGAAAAAGAACGCGGCAGGCATACCGGAAGATTGCCTTTCTCATTCAGCACGGAATAAATTCCGCCGGTATGATCCCAGTGCTGGTGAGAAATCATCAGCAGATCGATCGATGACGGGCTGATGCCCAATATTGCCATATTTTTCAACAGCACGATACCGTCCGAGCCGGTGTCGAAAAGAATATTTCGGCCTTCGTGCCTGATGAGACACGAAAAGCCCCATGAGGCAATCAGATCCTCTCGAATCGTGTAATTATCGCAGACGATGGTGATCAAGGGATCTGATGAACCGTTTTTTGATCGGATGCTTAATGCCCGGTTCATCTTTTCTTGCCTGTCGCGTAATTCTGCAGTGCCTTATGAAACGTATTCGCGGCCAGAAGAGCGCAATGTTCAGAATCTTTCGGCATACCGCCTAAATGTTCCAGAATGGAACTCTGGTTGATTCCGATGCATTCCCTTACTTTTTTCCCCTTCGCCATTACCGTGGCTGCCGAACCCGCGGCGTGGGAGGTCATGCAACCGTCCGTGGTATAGGCAATATCAACAATTTTATCATTCTGGACCTTCAAAAACATTTCCATCGTATCTCCGCACGGCCCTTTGATCTTGGCGTAGCCATCCGGCTTTGCCATTGTGCCGCAGTTGCGAGGGGAATTTCCGTAATCGATCACTTTTTCAGAAAGTCCGCCTGTAATCTTCTCCATCAGGAATTCGATCATTTCCTGTTTGATTTTCTCTTCATCTTTCAAGTCTGTTCCGCTCATTTTTTACTCCATCAAATCAGCGCCAATGCTGATCTATAAAATTTTTTTTCCGGCATCCGGGCCGCTCTTGACGATATACGCGGCGGTAATTTTTCCCACGATGGCCGACTTTGGATTCAACGTATCTTTGACCTTCTTCACCCATTCGACATTTTGCTTAAAGACATCATCGTCCGTGTGGATGGTCACATCCGCTTTAACCTGGAAACCCTCTTTTTCACCCCACCAGCTCAGAGCAATTTTCGGATTTTCCCTGATATTGTTCAGCGTCTTTCCGAAATACTGATCGGAGATCAACAGTGTTTCATCATCCATAAACTTGATGGTCGCAATTGGGACCACATTGGGTATGCCATCTTTTGTTGCCGTTGCCAGAAAAGCGATTCTGGTTTCTTTCAAACTGTCTTTAATTTCTTCAATTACTCCGGCCATACAATATTCCTCCGTAAGCCCGTCAGTATCGTGGTTGAGGCGGCATCTGGCGCCGTACCTGTCCTGTAAGGGCACCTGCCGTGCTCATACCACACCGATATTGATCTTCAAATCATTTTTTGCACTTACCGGTACATGAGCCGTAGAACTTTCAGAGCCGTGTTGTCCCGATGGATTGCGGACATTCATATCAGCCTTTGAATAACCCCGGATGCCTCTTCCGTTGCAAACTCTATCAGCCCGGCGCATTGCTCAGAAGAGGATATATGTTTTTGGAATTCATTCCAGCCTGCAAAATATTCCCCTGTAATACCGCTACAATCTATTGATCCCGCTTTTGCTCTAAATCTCTGGACAATATTTTTACCCACACCAAAGGGTTCGGGTTCTCCAATGGGCCGATCCAGAAGAAGATTCAGATGACCCACTCCGAAACTTTTAATGGTCTGCAAATACGACGTATTTCGAATATCCATTCCCAGCAGAAGATTAACGCCCAACACTGCTCCGGCAAGAGCGCCGCAGACGCCGCCTTGAAAACCGACTCCTCCGTCGAAAATAAAAGACAGGCGCTCCAGAACCGGATCACCGATGCCGGTGCGTTCTCTGATGCCTCTTAACACCTCTTGAGCACAATGGACGGGCTTTCCCTGTAAGGCTTGCGGCTGCACATCCACTTCAGGTAAAGGTTTTTTTTGAAAAGCGTGTAGATGGCGGATAGCGCCCCTGATATGCCACAGGCACTTTCCGAGAGAGTCGCCCGGCACGAAAAATCGTAATTGACCCGCGGCCGTATAAAAATCCACGCCACTTCTTCCCCTGCAGGAAGGCGAACCAAAACGGTCTGCAAACCATCGGATATATTCTCCCGCCAGCGACATGACCCCCGCTTCCGCGGTCACTCCTTTTTCTTTCACAGCGATATCATGCAGCAGAGCAAGTCCGAAAGCACCTCCGGTAACCACGCCGCAGGTCGAACCGCAGGCCACCAGCCCGCCTTCAAGGCCCGTAAAAGCTTTCAGTGCCCGGTCTTCCCGTTTGCCGATCATGTTCTGGAAAACTTCCAGAGAAGCCAGTGCTCAATTGAGATCTTTGATGAGGGAAAAAGAGGCTCTGCGCCCCCAAATATTTTTTTCTTTTTTCTCTGTGGTTTCCGGCATGGCTTCACCTCCGATTCATCAACTCAATAGTGGTGGGTTTCATCAATCGTCTTCCCCTGAAGCGACCATTGGTTAAGTCTGGATTTTTTTACCGACGGACGCGAGGTATATGGTAAATTCATTCTCTCCGTCAATCCGGAGCAGTCGGTCCATCTCTTCCTGGTCATAGGCCGCAATCGCACAGGTACCGGCCTCAATGGCCTCACAGGCCAGATAAAGATTCTGACAGACATGGCCCGCATCGATGGCAATGACCTTATGCGCGGCGATGTCATAGCGCCATTCCATCCGGTACGGGACAGCCGTCCATATAAACGTCACTGCCGCGTCCCGGGGGTAGGTTTGGCCGAAAACCGCCTGCAAAATTTTTTTGTCCAGATGAGTTTCTGTAAACTCGCACAGCAGCTTATGCTCCACCGGAAGATAGCGGTAGATTCCCTGCTCCAGTCCCTCGATTCTCAGAACGCAGAGATACGTCTCCAGGGCATGGCGGCACCCCGCGGAAGGAACTGTTCTGAAGGCGTGCCCCTCGTCCAGCTGCTTCCTGACTCCCTGGGTTGCCCAAAGGAGAAAAGATAATTCCTTCAGCGACAGCGACTGACTGCTGTAGGACCGCCTGCTTTCCCGTTGGGCGATGGCGGTTTGAAGATTCATATCGGCGACATTGGTCAGGTGCTCCCGTTCAACAAGGTCAATCAGTTTGACATCCCGGGAGTAGGGTTTCTCCACCGGCGGCGGAGCGATGCCTCTGCTCTGATCCGTTCGGGAAAAGTCAATGACTTTCCGGACGCTGTCTTTAAGAAAATTCCTGTAGATTTTGAGCCGTTCCTTATTCATGATCAAATGGAAATTAGCATAAAATCAGAAATATGGGAAACCACTGTTTAAAAGATATTGTTTGCCTGCCATCAAAATGAATCATGACTGCTGTTCCTGCCGGCATCAGTATCTCGAAACATCCAAACGACCCGAAATTTCCGGATGAACGCGTTCGAAGGGCAGTGTGGGATGCTTCAGAAACGCCCTGATAAAAAGAGAGAGGCGTTTGGACAACGGTTTACTGATGGTGTCACCGTATGCTTTCAGAATTTCTTCGGGCATATAGTGGAGATTGATTCCGGCGAGCATATGGGTGAAGGAAAGCGTTATGAAGCAACCGGGACAGTTTACAGCCATTTCCTTAAGGCCGGTCTTTTTGACGTCTTTGTATTTTTGGGCCTGTTCTTTCAGCATGCTGTCGGGAAGAAAAAGTGTTTTAACGGTGCTGGCGGCTCCGCAGGTCAGGTTGGTCTCACCATGATGAGGCAGCTCGACGATTTCAACGCCTGCAGATCCGTAGATGGAACGGAGACATTGCGCGAAATCTTTTCCCAACTCGCTGACATAACATGATTCATGAAGCGTCGTTTTCAGGCGTAGAGGGTTTTGTAATGTAATGTCGCCTGACCTCCTCTTTTCATCGAGCCACTCGTACAGGGAGATCAGTTGAAACGGCAGGGTTTTTCCGTAAACGTTTTTCAGAACATTGGAAAAATAATGATAACAGGAACCGCAATAGCACACCATTCTTTCAATGTTCAGGTTTTCAAAGGCACTGAGCGTTTTCTCGATTGTACGGGTATAGGTTTCCCAGGAACCGAGGCGGTATGCCAGCTCGCCGCAGCAGAGGTCCGGCGGACCGAATTTTGGCAGTTCACGCAGGACGATGGAATGTTCAATATCCAGGCAACTGATTCTCCCGATGCAGCCGACCCACAGAATTTCTTTTGAGGGTGGAGGAATTTCCGCCCATTTCTTGAGAATACCCTGTTCGTCTTTGGACAACATGGCATAGAGATTCTGCCACATGGATGGCTTCATCCCATTGATCAAAAAGGGAATGATTGCCGATATCTTTCCCTTTTTTTTGCGGTACGCCATAAATTTTTCCAGGATCAGCTCATAGGGCCTCAGGCTCAGCGGACAGAATCTGTTACACCGGTAACAGAAGGTACACTGTTTGAAAATCGTGTCGGAATGCCCTGTTTGCAGCAAAGCGGTTATTTCGTTAACGGCGGTTTGTCTGTCCAGTCGCATTACGGGGCATTTTACCAGGCAATCGCCGCATTTCGTGCATTTGTTCCAGTCTGATAACTGCGTGTAAGACATGCAATGCTCCTTTGAATTCTGATGTTCATCTCCACCTGCTCGTTTTACCGCGCAGGATCTTCAGGCTTCATCATCTAAAAAAAAGAGACGGCGATATCACTGGCTTTTCAGCATATCATACAAATATCCCGCCACATCACCCACCACGCGTCGGCAGATGATCTTATGATGCTTTCTTTCATTGACCTGGGCTTCCGTTACATGCTTCTGAAGCAATTCAGAACACATACTGGTGCCGTGAAGAGCTTTGATTTTTTCGTCCAGCTCGCGCACTTTCCGGTAGGCATGTAACTTGGCCTTCATATCCCGCGGGCTGCTGTTTCCCCAGGCCAATCCCAGCACCATAAAACCGCCGGTGACCGCACCGCACTTTTCCCTCAGTCTTCCCATGCCGCCGCCGAAAGTCGAAGCGATCGCAAAATGCAAGCAAAACGGCCTGAGAGCAGGCATACCCTTCATCGAAAAGGGACATGGCTTTGTCAATCGTTTCCTGCCTGGATATGGATTTCATAGCGGGTTCAGCGATAATGATTGCTTTGGATTGAATGCAGTGTATGAGACGACACCGTATATGTCAAGAAATTTCAAGGCACATCAAGCACCTGATCAAATTATCGGTTGCGTGAGGAAATAACGCAGGCCGTAATAGGAATACGGCCACCAAGGCATCGATGATGAAGACTTTCGGACTGAACCTCCGATAGCGGGAGGTTATTCGAGTCCGCTGTCGATGGAAATTTTAGGAAACATGCCTTTCCAAAAAGGCTCGCTGATCCGGATCGACATGGACATCAGCAAAGAAGGGCTTCCCAGGAAAGCCGTGGGGGTGTCAAAACGGCATCCCAACCTGCGTTTGACATCCTCCTGACTTATTCCCAGATAAACCCTTTGAATTTTTTCATCCATGGCGAGCCTGAACGTCTCATAAAAAAGATTGAAATAGACAGCCGTATCTTTCGCGCTTTGATAATCAATCCCAACGAATCGCCCCGCTATTATATTTTTTTTCTTTGAAATGAGCGTAAATCCAATAATCTTTTCCCTCTTTTTCGCAATGACAAAACGCATTTCTCCCTGCATCATGATTTCTACCGTTTTAAAAAATGTGTCATCTAACCCAAATGGGCTGTTGTTATATTTCATGCGTACACCGTAATAGAGTTCGTGAATTTTATCGGATATTCCTTCCAGGGTGTTGACCCGGATGAGAGTGCATCCTTCTCTTTCAAACTTTCTGATATTTCTTCGAATGCTTTCCCTCCAGCGTCCTCGCAGGGATAAAAGATATTCCTCGAACGATGAAAAGGTGGTGTCTAAAAATGCTGTGGGAAACCATGGCCGCTTGATGTATCGCTTTTCAGCATACTTTTCAAAGGCTGATGCCGTTGAACCGTATGCCGTGAATAGGGAAACAAGAGGAAGGTGGCTTTCCGGAGGGTTGCTCAGAATTAATCTGGCAAATGTTTCCAGCGATACCGACGGATGGGCAAACAGGCTTGAGGAACTTCCGAGAGGGTGACTTCCCAGAAAAAGCCGTATAGGCGCCGGCTTCATCACTCCTTTTCGGATGAAAATTCCGGGGAGGACTGTGCTTATAAAGAGGGCCTGCGCTGCATTCTTCTCGAAAAGGACGTAATAGCAAGGTCTGTAGCCAAGCCTCAGGCAGAGAGCTTCCTGGACCAGAAGCCAGTTCCAGCAGACGCTTGAAGAATCATCCGTTACGATCTGTTTCAGCTCATCGGCATGTTTTTTTGAAAGGTCACTCAGTGTATGTAAAATCTCGACTTCAGGCATTTCCAAGCACCATTTTTATTGAATAAATTTTTGAAATGCTGATGGATTGAAAGAGCAATCTGTTTTCACGAAAAAACATTCTGTTGTCAAGTACAAATAAATGAAGTATGATTCACGTCAACAGTTAAGGGGCATCTATGCTTTAGCAGCAGAAAAAGAGATGACGCAAGGCATCATGTCCCGGATTGGTGAAAGGAGAACGCGATGATGCAGAAAAGATGGCCATGTTTCATATTCGTCCTCATAACCATGATGGTTTTGAGTTTTGGCGGTTGCACAAGCAGCAGTGATGATTATTCACCTTACTATCCCGAAACCGGCACAATCGAATTGAATAACTACAGTGATGTTACCATTGATCGTTTTTATCTGGCACCTGTCCATCAGACTTCATGGGGGCGCAATATTTTGAGAGATGTTTTATATCCCGGTGAATCGACACTAATTGTGGATATTGAATCCGGGTATTATGATGCCAAGATAGCCGTGACTGGGCTGTACAGCGATTATTTCGGTTATCTGTATGATATTAACATGCGCCATGGACGAGATGTTGTGTTGGACGTGTATAATTCCAGTTTTACGGGTTCGCTGGAAATATATAATAACACGGTTGGTGCCCATATTGTCGGTGTTTATGTTGTGCCGGCCGGATCGCCGACATGGGGACATAATCAAACAACGTCCTATATCTATCCGGCGGAAGTTCTTCATCTCTCTGATTTATCGCCCGGTTTTTATGACATCAGAATCGTATGGAATGTCGGCCCGGATTCCTATTACGACGACGTTAAGATTAAATCGTTAACACTAAAAACTATCGATGTAGATTAAAATTTGGAGATTATTTATGAAGAAATTCTTATTTTTCCTTTTGATATTTGTAGTTGTGGCAGGCGTGATGACCGTGTATTCAGGTCTGACGCACGGTGCTCAGGTGACCATGAAACAGGAAGGCGGTGTGAAAATGGATCAGGAAGGTGTGCCCGCCGCCAAAGACATGAATAACGACGGAAATCGCCTGACCTTCATACCGGAAAGACAAAAAGATACCAAAGATTCCGACACGCAAGCAACGAAGGGCGATGCCTCCAGAAAGATACAAAGATACAGTCCCTATCAGTACGGTGAAGGCGAAAATAAATAAAGGACAGGGTGATCAATTCAGGAATTAAAAATTTCTTGGCTTGATAAAATCAAGATTTCTCTTCATCCCCGCAAATCCGGTTCTTTTTACGGCGGATCCTTTAAACATCCTGTCGAATTGCTCTTCGTCCATTTTGTGCCAGTCGAAGCGGGACATTTCCAGAATCCCCGGAAGAGGTTCAATATCTTTCTCCTGATGTGCCACCGCCCGGTGATTCCAGGGGCAGACATCCTGGCAAATATCGCAGCCGAACACCCGGTTTTGTAACTTTCCTGCCAATTCTTCCGGGATACCGGACTGGTTTTCAATCGTGAGATACGCGATACACCGCCTTGCGTCGAGTACGCGCGGAGCGACAATGGCCTGTGTTGGGCAGGCTTCCATACAGAGTGTGCAATCACCGCAGGACGCGGTAACAACTTCATCGTAATGCAGGGGAATATTGACGATCATCGTTCCGATAAAACAAAAAGAACCCATTTGCGGAGCAATCAGACATGTGTTTTTCCCGATCCAGCCCAGGCCCGCACGGGCAGCCCAGGCTTTTTGCAGTACCGGTGCCGAGTCAACAAACACCCGGCCATTCGCCGGCGCGATTTCGGAATCAATATAATTCAGCAGGCGCTTGAGCTTATTTTTGACAACCTTGTGATAATCTCTGCCATAGGCGTATTTCGCCACAACCGGTGCTTCAGGATCAATTTGCGTTTTATCCGGATAGTAATTCAGAAGAAGAGAAATCACCGAGCAGGCGTCCTCCACCAGCTTAGACGGGTCGGCGCGCACGTCGGTATATTTTTTCATATAGGCCATCCCGGCATGATACCGGCGTGAAAGCCATTCACTCAGATAAATGGCGTCATCTTTGAGCATATCTGCGCGGGCGATACCGCAGCCGTCAAATCCGAGCTTGAAAGCCCGGGCCTTAATCATGGAGGATTGAACCGATAAATTTTCCATCGCCTTCATTGACGCGGATCCTATCACGGCAGGCCTGATTTCCGCAACGCAGAATATTCACGATTTTCATCCGGAACAGATACACTGTGCCGGGCAGGAATGTCCTTGAAATAAAGCGCATGGGCATAGCGGCTCAAAAATTTCTTGAAATTAAATCATGAAGTTGTATGATGCCTTCCAACTGCAAAAGACACGCCTGAGAAAAACTAATGAAAGATTCGGGTCAGGAGCACTGAAAATGGCAAGAGGCAAGGCTCATAATAACAATCACGCTGCAAACCTCGGCTTCGAATCCGAACTCTGGCGTGCCGCCGACGCGCTCCGCTCCAACATGGACGCGGCGGAATACAAGCACGTCGTGCTCGGACTGATATTCCTGAAATACATTTCCGATGCCTTCGAAGAGCAGCACGCCAGGCTGGAAGCAGAAAAAACCCAGGGCGCCGATTCGGAAGACCCGGACGAATACCGCGCCGTGAATATATTCTGGGTGCCCAAAGAAGCCCGCTGGTCACATCTGAAAGGAGGCGCCAAACAGCCGGCCATCGGTAAAACCATTGACGACGCCATGCTCGCCATCGAGCGCGACAACCCTTCATTGAAAGGTGTGCTTCCCAAGGACTATGCCCACCCGCGTCTGGACAAACAGCGCCTCGGCCAGCTTATCGACCTCATCGGCAACATCGGCCTGGGCGACAAAGAAAACCGCTCAAAGGACATCCTCGGTCGGGTCTATGAATATTTTCTTTCTCAGTTCGCCAGCGCCGAAGGCAAAAAGGGCGGCCAGTTCTACACGCCACGCTGCATCGTTCGCCTGCTGGTCGAGATGCTGACCCCTTACAAAGGCCGCGTCTATGACCCCTGTTGCGGCTCCGGCGGCATGTTCGTGCAATCGGAAAAATTTATCGAAGAACACGGCGGACGGGTCGGAGATATAGCCATCTACGGACAGGAATCCAACCACACCACCTGGCGGCTGGCCAAGATGAACCTCGCCATCCGCGGCATCGATTCCAATCTCGGCAAAGAACACGCCGACAGCTTTCACCGCGATCTGCATCCCGACCTCAAAGCAGACTACGTTTTGGCCAATCCACCCTTTAACGATTCCGATTGGCGCGGCGATCTGCTCAAAGACGACAAACGCTGGAAATACGGCACCCCGCCTGCGTCAAACGCCAACTACGCCTGGGTGCAGCACTTCATACATCACCTTGCGCCCGATGGCCTTGCCGGTTTTGTTCTCGCCAACGGCTCCATGTCGTCCAACCAATCCGGCGAAGGTGAAATCCGTAAAAACATCATCGAAGCAGACCTCGTCGATTGCATGGTGGCCCTGCCCGGCCAGCTTTTCTACTCCACACAGATTCCCGTCTGCCTGTGGTTTATTGCCCGCGAAAAAAAGAATGGTCGCTTTCGCGACCGGCGCGGCCAGACGCTCTTCATCGACGCCCGCAAGCTGGGGACGATGATTGATCGTGTTCACCGTGAACTGACCGACGAAGACATCCGCAAAATCGCCGACACATACCACGCCTGGCGGCTGCCCGAATCTGCCCGCGCCGGCCACAGGGCAGACCGCAATGCAGGGGCAATTCATGAATTGCCCCTACCGAACTATGGGGATATACCCGGTTTTTGCAAATCAGCTACACTCAATGATATCCGCCATCACCACCACATCCTCACGCCCGGCCGTTATGTCGGCGCGGCGAAGGTTGAAGACGATGGCGAACCTTTTGAAGAGAAGATGACCCGCCTTTGTGCCGGACTCAAAAAACAGATGGAAGAAGGCGCAAAGCTCGACAAGATCATCTGGACTAATCTGGAGGACATCGGCTATGGCGGGTGAGAAACCACTCAAAACAACTGCCCCGGCCGATATCGGTGCGTTGCTTGCTGATGTCAAGAAGCGCATTCAAATGTCCCAAACACGCGCCATACTGACGGTTAACAGTGAACTGGTGCGGCTTTACTGGGATATTGGTCACATAATTGATGCCCGCCAGAAACAGAAAGGCTGGGGCGCGGCCGTCATTCCCCGGTTGGCGCGGGAACTGAAAAATGAGATGCCGGAACTGAAGGGCTTTTCCGAACGGAACATAAAGAGGATGCTGGCGTTTTATCGCAATTATCCCGATCCAGGCTCAATTGTGCCACAAGCTGCGGCACAAATACACTTTGAGCCGACTTTGGCACAACCCGCGATAAAAAACGACACAGCCGCAAAAGTGCCACAACCGGTGGCACAATTATCCGGGTCTCTACTCTGGCTGGTGCCTTGGGCGCATCATGTCATTCTGATGGATAAGATGGCCGATCTTGCCACCCGCCGTTGGTACATGGAACAGACCCTTGCCAACGGCTGGAGTCGCAATATTCTGGCGATGCAGATTAAGGCGCAGATACACGCACGACAGGGCAAGACCCGCTCGAATTTCGCACTGACCCTGCCGGAACATCAGTCGGATCTTGTCCAGCAAACGCTCAAGGATCCTTACATCTTTGACTTTCTCACCCTGACCGAGCCTTTCCACGAACGCGAGTTGGAAACCGAACTGGTGCGCCAGCTGGAAAAATTTCTGCTGGAGCTGGGGCAGGGATTCGCCTTTGTCGGGCGGCAGTATAAAGTCGAGGTGGGAGACGAGGATTTCTACATTGATCTGCTTTTCTACCACCTGCGCCTGCGGGCTTTTGTGGTGATCGAACTTAAAAAGGGCAAGTTCAAGCCTGAATACGCCGGCAAACTGAACTTTTACTGCAACGTAGTCAACGAACGTTTGAAACACGCTACCGACAAACAGACCATCGGTTTGATCCTCTGCCAGGAACGCAGCCGCCTGCAGGCCGAGTACAGCTTCGCGGGGATAGACAAGCCTATCGGCATCTCCACTTACGAACTCACGCGCGCCCTGCCCAGGGAGATGAAATCTGCGCTCCCTACGGTCGAACAAATAGAAGCGGAACTGGCGGATGTGGTAAAGCAAAAGCCGCAGCGGAGCGGCGGAGAGAAAAAGAAAGGCGGTGGGAAATGATCGGCCTGCTTTTACAACCCGGCAAGTCTGTGAAGTTCGATCAGATAGTCCGGGTTAATCTGGAGGATATTAGGTATGGGGGGTGAGTGGCCAATCCGAAAACTAGCCGATCTCTGCAATTCGGTCGACTATGGTTACACGGCTTCCGCCAATGATACACCGATTGGACCGAAGTTCCTGCGCATTACTGACATCGTTTCTGGTGAGATCAACTGGGACACCGTTCCATACTGCGAGATTGACAAATCGACGCGTCTAAAATTTCTGCTTCATCACGACGATGTTGTTATCGCGAGAACTGGAGCGACTACCGGATATAGTGCCTACATCGCTAATCCACCAGATGCCGTCTTTGCGTCTTACCTCGTTCGTCTGAAAATTGGACCGGAAGCAGACTCCCGTTTCGTCTCTTACTTTCTAAAATCAAATCAGTTTTGGGTTTATATGCGAGGTGTTTTGGGTGACAAATCAGCACAGCCAAACGCAAGTGCCAAGACAATGACGCAAGTCACACTTCCTGTCCCCCCGCTCAAGGAGCAACAAGCCATCGCCCACATCCTCGGCACATTAGACGACAAGATCGAATTGAACCGGCAAATGAACAAAACGCTGGAAGAAATGGCGCGGGCGATCTTCAAAAGTTGGTTCGTGGATTTCCTGCCTGTGCGTGCGAAAATGGCTGCACGCACGCAAGCAGGGGGCCTCAAACCTGAAATCGCCAAACTCTTCCCTGATTCCTTCGAAAATTCAGAGTTAGGTGAAATTCCAAAGGGGTGGAAGGTATCCACGGTAGGTCAGAGTTTCAGACTCACAATGGGGCAATCCCCGCCAGGCAGCACATACAACGAGAACGGGGAAGGGATTCCGTTTTATCAAGGTCGGTCTGATTTCGGATATCGTTTCCCATCACGACGAGTATTTTGTACTGCGCCGACACGTTTTGCTGAAGCCGGAGATACGCTTGTAAGCGTTAGGGCACCTGTCGGTGATGTAAATATTGCAAACGAACTATGTGCAGTTGGAAGAGGTGTGGCAGCTATACTGCACCGCAATGGTTACAAATCCTTTACTTATTATTCCATGAAATATCTAAAAGATTATTTTGATAAATTTGAGGCCGAAGGGACGGTCTTTGGTTCTATCAATAAATCTGATTTCGAGAAACTACCTTTGATAGCACCATTTTCTGGCGTTTTAGAATTATTTGACAGGATAGTTTCAGCTATAGATTGCCGGATAAAAACTAATTCATATGAATCCAATAATCTTGCGGCCATGCGCGATGCGCTTTTACCCAAACTAATTTCTGGCGAGTTGCGGATAAAGGATGCGGAAAGGTTTTTGAAGGAGAAGACAATATGATTAAACTCATCACAGAAAATCAGCTTGATGAATGGGTTCTCGGTAATGCACAAATAGCCCAAGGATTAGTAGTTGAGCTAATTTCGCGTCTCATAGATGGCGCATGTCTGGCACCGCGCGAAAAAAGATTTCCATTAAGTGATAGCATTGGACAGCATGGACCCGATGGTATCTTAAATACCCCTCTCAGTTTTGAACCCCATGTTCCTGAGGGATATTCCTATTGGGAGATAGGCACAGGTATAAAAGCGCGTAATAAAGCAACCTCTGATTATAATAATCTAACACAATCTGTCCCTGAAGATATACGTCTTCAATCTGTATTTGTTTTTGTAACACCGCTTTCTGGTCGGCGAGATTGGGAACACACATGGAAGCCTGATGGACAAGCCGCTTGGATAAACGAAAGGGTTCTTCGTAAAGAATGGAAAGACATTCGCGTATTCGATGGCACAAAACTTGTCGAATGGATTCATCAATTTCCCGCTGTTGAATTCTGGCTTTCTCACAAAATGAATGGCTTAAAACCATCTCAAGTTGAAATACCAGAAATACACTGGGCGATTATCAGTTCTATTGGTGACCCACCACCACTTTCACCAGAGGTCTTCTTAAGTAATCGAAATGAAGCTTCTGCAAAACTTAAAGAGGTGTTTGAAGACAAGATTGTTCAACTTAAACTAACAACCCACTACCCTGATCAAGTTGGAACTTTTATTTCTGCTTATCTGGCATCTCGTGAAGGCGAAACCCATCAAGATGCGAAAAGTCGTTGCATAATAGTTTCCGAAATAGATGCTTGGAATGTGCTTTGTAACATTAGAAGCAAATTGATTCTAATCGCAGATTCTCAATTAGATTTAAATAGTGAAGCGGGAACAATCTTTATACAAAAGGCACGCAGAGCGGGTCATGCAGTGATTTTCGGTGGTCCTCAAGGGGGCATTCCAGATCCTACAAGCGTGCCGTTACCAATGCCTAAAATTCATGAGATTCAGGAGACACTTGAAAAAGCAGGGTATCCTAGTGAACGATCACGAACATTGGCTCAAAAAAGTGGCGGAAATCTAAATTCGTTACTTCGGTGTATTCAAAATGTATCTTTATTGCCAGAATGGGCTCAAGGAACTGCGATCGCAGAACTGGCAATAGCAGCATTTTTGGGATCGTGGAACGAGAACTCTGAAGCAGACCGCAATGTGATCGAAAGCATTGCGGGAAAACCATATGGGGAGTGGATTGAATTAATACGTGAAATTGCGCTGCGACCGTCTACTCCCCTGACAATAAGAGATGGTAAATGGAAGTTCGTAGCGCGATACGAGGGATGGTATTCTTTAGGGTCTCACTTGTTTGATGAGCATTTGGATAAATTTAAAAATGAAGCGTTAAAAGTATTGGGAGAAAATGATCCGCAGTTCGACCTTCCTCCGGATGAGAGGTATGCCGCCAACGTGCACGGAAAGATTCTAAAGCATTCGCATCAATTACGAACAGGCCTCGCTGAATCGCTTGCGCTCCTCGGAAGTCACTCGAAAGCTTTAACATCGTGCAGTATGGGCAAAGCAGATAACACAACTATTATAACGGTAAGGAAAATACTTTCAGGGTCAGAGTGGATACGATGGGCTAGTTTAAGTAATCTTCTCCCTCTACTTGCGGAAGCAGCACCTGATGAATTTCTTAGTGCAGTTGAAAATGCTCTACAAAGTGAGCCATGTCCATTCGACAATCTTTTTTCCCAAGAAAGTAGCGGTGTTTTTGGTCGTACCTATATGAGCGGTTTGCTGTGGGCACTGGAAACATTAGCATGGGAAGAACAGTATTTAACACGTGTAATAATGTGTCTTGGAGAACTTGCTAAACGAGATCCGGGCGGTCAGTGGACAAATCGCCCAAGTAATTCAATGACTACTATTCTTTTGCCATGGATGCCACAAACATGTGCATCTATAAAAAAGCGTGTGGTGGCAATGAAAACTTTGATTTCGGAACTGCCAGATGTAGGATGGAAGGTCCTTTTATCACTTCTTCCCAAGTCACATTCGGTATCAAGTGGTTCTCGTAAACCGGCATGGCGGGCGTCTATTCCTAACGACTGGTCTTCGACTGTAACCCGCAAAGAATACGTGGAACAAGTGTCTGCTTATGCAGAATTAGTTGTAGCGGAAGCAAAAAAGGACTTCACGAAGCTTGTTGAGATTGTTGATAGATTAGCAAATTTACCGCCCTCTGCTTATGACAAGATATTAGAATATCTTGATTCTGATGTCGTTCATGAGATGCCTGACGCAGACCGACTGAGTGTGTGGACTAAATTAGTTGATCTCATAGCGCAGCATAAAAAATTTGCAGATGCGGAATGGGCTTTGCCCACTCAAGAAGTAAGTAAAGTTGAAAATATATTACGGCGACTCGCACCTTCCAATCCCTTATTGTTATACAAACGTTATTTTACCCCAAGGGACTATGATCTGTATGAAGAAAAAGGCAATTATGAACAACAAAGAAAAGATTTAGAAAAACGTCGGCAAGATGTAATACTTAACATTTTAAAAACTGGCGGTATTGAATCAGTGCTTACTTTTGCCAAAGAAGTTGAATCGCCTTGGCGTGTCGGCTTTTCTTTTGGTTCTATATTGAAAAATGAAGAGCACGATGTTGAAATATTACCTAGCTTGCTTAATTCTGAAAATAAAGCGCTTGCAGAGTTTACTGCAGGCTACGTGGGGGGGAAATTTCACAACAGTGGTTGGCAATGGGCCGATTGCGTTGTTACCCATGATTGGAACATTGACGATGCAAGTCAGTTTTTTGTTTTGTTGCCGTTTGGTAATGAAACTTGGGAACGTGTAACTCGTTTTCTTGAAAATAAAGAATCATCTTACTGGCGTAAAGCTGCTGTTAATCCTTATCAGGTACAAGATAACCTTGACTATGCTATTGAAAAACTCATTCAATATAATCGACCTTATAAAACCATTGAATGTATATATAAAAAATTGCATGACAAACAGCCTATTGATCAATCAAGAGCTGCCCAAGCATTACTCGCAGCACTCAAATCATCAGAAAGTCCAAGTTCAGTTGGCGTTTATCAAATAATTGATGTTATTAAAGGACTACAAAATGATGCAAACACGAACCCTGAAGATCTTTTTCTTATTGAATGGGCATATTTACGCATACTAAACGAATATCACGATGCTTTCCCAAAATTGCTTAATCAAAAGCTGGCGAATGAACCAAGTTTCTTTTGTGAGGTCATTCGTCTCATTTTTAAATCAAACAAAGAAGATACTTCTGTTGAGGAATTGACAGAAGCAAAGAAAAACATAGCACAAAATGCTTATCATTTATTGAGTAAATGGAAAATACCGCCAGGGTTACAAACGGACGGTACTTATGACGGCAATGCATTGAATAGTTGGTTAGATGCTGTAAAGAAAGAGTGTACTGAATCAGGACATCTTGAAATTGCGATGATTATGGTAGGTCACGTACTTGTTCATGTGCCACCTGATCCAGATGGTTTATGGATTAATCATGCAGCAGCTAAAGTTCTTAACGACAAAAATGCTGAGGATATGCGTGATGGATTTAGAACAGAAATTTTTAACTCCCGTGGCGCACATTGGGTAGATCCTTCCGGAGAGCCAGAAATGGATTTTGCAGCTAAATATCGGAAACAAGCGGAAGCATTAGAATTAGCAGGGTACCACCGCCTTGCTAATACGCTAAGAGAACTATCAAAAACATATGAAAACGAGGCTGAACGTATAAGATCACGCTATCCCTTTGATGAGTGATTATATATGACTAATTTTTCCGAATCCATCATCGAACAAGCCGCGTTGGCGTGGCTGGAGAGCCCAGGTTACCATATCCTGTCGGGATTGGAAATCGCCCCCGGTGAACCCGCCGCCGCACGAATCGTTGGGAGGTGTCTATGACCGACAACCGACAATTCCTGCTCTATACCGCCCCGGACGGCGCGGTGAAGGTGGAGGTCTGTTTTCGAGACGAGTCGGTCTGGCTGACGCAGAAAGCCCTGGCGGAGCTGTTCGGGGTAAAGGTGCCCGCGATCAACAAACACCTCAGGAACATCTTCGGATCCGGGGAACTGGTTCGCGAGGCAACTGTTTCCAAAATGGAAATAGTTCGCCCGGAAGGCGCTCGTGAGGTGGCCCGCGAAGTGGAATTTTATAACCTCGACGCCATCATCGCCGTGGGCTACCGGGTGAACAGCTATCAGGCCACGCGCTTCCGCATCTGGGCCACGAAAACGCTGCGGGAGTTTATAATTAAAGGTTTTGTGCTGGACGACGAGCGGCTCAAACAGGGCAAACGGGTTTTCGGCAAGGATTACTTTGACGAATTGCTGGAACGGATTCGGGAAATCCGGGCCAGCGAGCGCCGCTTTTATCAGAAGATCACCGACATCTACGCCCTGTCGGTGGATTATGACCCTCAGGCCCCGACCACCAAGGAATTTTTCGCGACCGTTCAGAACAAACTGCACTGGGCCATCACCGGACAAACAGCGGCTGAACTGATCTATTCGACTGCCGATGCCTCCAGGGCCAACATGGGGCTGGCGACTTGGAAACACGGTCCCTCCGGAAAGATCTTGAAGTCGGATGTGGCTGTGGCAAAGAACTATCTCAACGAGGCGCATATCAAGGAACTGAATCGAATTGTCTCCGCCTATCTTGATTTGGCCGAAAGCCGGGCGGAGCGCGGAATTATCACGCAAATGACCGAATGGGTAGAATTCCTGAATCATTTTCTGGAACTCTCCAATTATCCGATCCTGAATGATAAGGGAAAAGTCAGCACTTTGGAGGCGAAACTAAAGGCGGAAGGTCAATACGAGGTCTTCCGGCAGCGGCAGGATCGCGAATATATTTCTGACTTTGATCGTGAAATCAGGCGATTGGAGGGCAAAAAGTGAACCCCGCCTTCTCCGAATCCATCATCGAACAGGCCGCACTGGACTGGCTGAAAGCTATCGGCTGGGAAACTTTGTTCGGTCCCGATATTGCACCGGGTATGCTGGCGGCTGAACGTGATCATTATGAGCAGGTGGTGCTGGAGCGGCGGCTCAGGCAGGCACTCCAGCGACTGAACCAGCAGGTTTCGGCTGATGCTCTGGAGGAGGCTTTTCGCAGGCTGACCAGACCGGAGTTTCCTTCGGTGGTACGCAATAACCATGCTTTTCACAAGATGCTGGTGGAGGGCATTCCCGTTGAAATACAGCGTGAAGGCGGATCATACGGACATGTGCCAATCCGGGTGGTTGATTTTGATAATCCCGACCGGAACGACTTTCTGGTGGTTAATCAATTCACAGTGGTGGAAGGTCAGATTGAACGCAGGCCGGATGTGGTGCTTTTTGTGAACGGTCTGCCGGTAGGCGTCATTGAACTCAAAAACGCCGCCGATGAAAACGCGACCATCTGGACGGCCTTCAATCAATTACAAACCTACAAACTGCAGATTCCCTCGCTTTTTACATTCAATGAAGCGTTGGTCATTTCCGATGGCATCGAGGCCAGAATCGGCACACTGACGGCGAACCGCGAATGGTTTATGCCGTGGCGCACGATTGAAGGCGAAGAACTGGCCGATGCAAAGCTCCCGCAGCTTCAGGTGATGCTGGAGGGTGTGTTTGACAGGCGGCGATTGCTGGATTTAATACGCTACTTCATTGTCTTTGAGCCCGCCGGCGTCGCGAGCGATACGATGATTAAGAAAATGGCCGGATATCACCAGTATCATGCCGTCAATGTGGCCGTCGAAGAAACCATCCGTGCCTGCTTGCCGGGCCCGACGACAAGAGAGGAAGACGGAGTTTACTATTCGAAAAAACTGCGCGACGGGAAACAGGGTGACAAGCGCGTGGGTGTGGTCTGGCATACGCAGGGTTCAGGCAAGAGCCTGACAATGGCCTTTTATGCCGGGCGAGTGATTTTACATCCCTACATGGAAAATCCGACGCTGGTGGTTATCACTGACCGTAACGACCTGGACGATCAGCTTTTCGGCACGTTTGCCGACTGTCATGAACTTTTGCGCCAACAGCCCGTGCAGGCGCAAAGCCGGGCGGATTTACGGGAGCTTTTAACAACGGATTCCGGCGGCGTGATTTTCACTACGGTACAGAAGTTTTTCCCCACTGAAAATGAAGACCTACATCCGCTGTTGTCGGATCGGCGCAATATTGTGGTGATTGCCGACGAGGCCCACCGCAGCCAGTATGATTTTATCGATGGTTTCGCGCGTCACATGCACGATGCCCTGCCCAATGCCTCGTTTATCGGATTTACGGGCACGCCTATCGAGCTTGCCGACAAGAACACGCGCGCTGTATTCGGTGATTACATCAGCGTGTATGATATCGAGCGGGCAGTCAAAGACGGGGCGACGGTTCCAATCTATTATGAAAGCCGTCTGACTAAGCTGGAATTAAAAGAAGATGAACGTCCGAAGCTTGACCCGGAATTTGAAGAAGCCACCGAGGGAGAAGAAATCGAAGACAAGGAACGGCTGAAAACGAAATGGGCGCAACTGGAGGCGCTTGTCGGCACGGATAAGCGAATGAAACTGATTGCTGAGGATTTGGTGAAACATTTCGAGGCACGTCTGGAGGCAATGGACGGCAAAGCGATGATTGTGTGCATGAGCCGCCGTATCTGCGTAGAGCTCTACAAAGCGATTTCAGCAATCCGTCCAGATTGGCATCACGCAGATGACGACCTGTCTACGCCGCACGGCGAAGCGACGCGGCAGGCAGGCAATGGTTTGATTATGAAGATTGTCATGACCGGTTCAGCTTCCGACCCGCTGGGCTGGCAGATGCACATCCGCAATAAGTCGCGCCGTGAAGAACTGGCAAAGCGCTTTAAAGACCCCCATGATCCCTTTCGGGTGGTCATCGTCCGCGATATGTGGCTGACCGGCTTTGACGCGCCATGCCTGCACACCATGTATGTGGACAAACCCATGCGCGGCCACGGGCTGATGCAGGCTATCGCCCGCGTCAACCGTGTTTTCAAGGACAAGCACGGCGGCCTGGTGGTGGATTATCTGGGGCTTGCCGATCAATTAAAATATGCCCTGGCCAATTATACTCAAAGCGGCGGCAAGGGAAAGACAGCCATTGACCAGGACGAAGCAGTTTCGGTCATGCTGGAGAAATATGAAATCTGCTGTGACATTTTTCATGGATTCGACTGGTCGCTGTGGCACACCGGCCGGCCGCAGGAGAGGGTTTCCGTGCTGCCGGCGGCGCAGGAGCATGTGCTGGCGCAGGAGGACGGCAAAAACCGTCTGGTCCGGGAGGTCGGCGACTTGTCAAAAGCCTTCGCTCTGGCCGTGCCGCATTTGAAAGCATTGGAGATCCGCGACGACATAGCTTTTTTTCAGGCGGTGAAATCGGTGCTGACCAAAAGCACAACTGACGGACGCCGCAGCGCGGAAGAAATTGAGTTTGCCATCCGGCAGATTGTTTCCAGGGCGGTGTCGTCTGATGAAGTTATTGATATCTTTGCCGCTGCCGGTCTCAAAAAACCGGACATTTCGATTTTGTCGGATGAGTTTCTGGCGGAAGTACAAGGCATGCCGCAGCGGAATCTGGCGGTGGAAATGCTGCGAAAATTACTCGATGGTGAAATCAAAGCACGCGGCCGGAAAAATATTGTTCAGGGTCGTTCGTTCGCGGAACTTCTGGAAAACGCCATCCGGAAATATCAGAACCGGGCCATCGAGACAGCTCAGGTGATTGAAGAATTAATCAGTTTGGCCAAAGACGTACGTCGGTGTCTGTCAAGATACTTGTCGCACAAAGTCATGCTGCCCGGGCTGATGTTTGTTTTCTATCGGCATCAGCTGGCGGGTTTAGCCAAACATCCGCAACTGGCTCCCAGTTGCGGATGTTGCCA
>Ga0255347_1001304_pt1 | contig 41292 bp, 35 predicted proteins | sample wastewater_treat_2_FD_192479 | JGI IMG/M metagenome (GOLD analysis project Ga0255347, IMG submission 192479) | Wastewater microbial communities from Lulu Island WWTP, Vancouver, Canada - plant24 | ecosystem: Engineered > WWTP > Wastewater > Unclassified | place: Canada: Vancouver, British... | reverse complement strand
GGCTCTGCTCCCCCTCCCCCTTTTCCTCATGTGTAAATCCTACAATACGAAAGGCTGAGATCGGCGATTCTTCTACGTTTTATTTTGCACATAGGCGTGGACTTATCAGCAGGATCATGGTAATATGGGTACAACGGAAGGGCAAAGCCTACCAAAAACTACGAAAGAACGAGGTAAACACTATGTGGACACACGGCACGATCAACTACAACGGGAGGGAATACCGCTACAGCGTGAAGCACTTCGAGGAGCCCAGCGAGTTCGGCTACAAGGAGGGCAGAGCCTCGAAGATCTGGATTGAGCGCAACGGCGAGACAGTTTTCAACTACGACCGGGGCATGGATGTCAGGGCGGCTGACAAGGACACCAAGGCAGTCCTTCGGATGCTCCTCGACAAGTTCAACTGAAAAAAGCGGACGGCGGGCGGCAGCACAAAGCCGCCCAATCGCCCTAAGACGGGAGGTGAAGCGGATGGGAGCAATCAACGAATTATACCAGGGAAGGATCAGCGCACCTACAGATATCAAGGTCAGGGCGGACGATTACGACAACCTGAACGGGCGCGCGGAAGATCTGCACAATCAGATCGCTGACGGAATGAAAGCGGATACTGCGGAAGCATTCGAGGCATTGATTGACCTTCACCGACAGATGGAATCGATCACCTCAGAGGACAGCTACACGAGGGGCTTTCGTGACGGGGCAAGGCTGATGCTGGATATGCTGAACGGATAAATTCATGGTGGTTTTATACATAGGAGAGGCTTGCAGTATGCAGGCCTTTTCTTTATGCAGATTTTTTGAGGAAGGAGTGATGCGGATGGCTCAGAGAGGCAGAAAACCAAAGCCGACAGCGATCAAAGAGCTGGAAGGAAATCCGGGCAAGCGTCCGCTGAATGATGCAGAGCCGAAGCCGGAACGCAAAGCGCCGCCCTGTCCGAAGTGGCTGGAGCCGGAAGCGAAGAAGGAATGGCGCAGGCTGTCAAAGCAACTGGAGCAGATCGGTGTGCTGACCGAGGTCGATCAGGCGGCATTCGCATCGTACTGTCAGGCATACGCCCGTTGGAAGGAAGCTGAGGAATTTATGACGCAGCACGGCACGATTGTGAAAACGAAGTCCGGCTACTGGCAACAAGTTCCCCAAGTATCCATTGCACAGACATATTTGAAGATCATGAATAAGATCGCAGAGCAGTTCGGTCTGACTCCGGCGGCAAGAAGTCGTATCACAGCCGGTGCGGATATGAAAAACGCTGCCGTTGACGATATGGATGAACTTCTCGGAGGTGGCTGATGGCAGGAACGGCAAGGGCGCGGGAGCGTCCGAAAAACTATCCGAAGCTGAAAGACTACAAGCCGACACGCTTCATGCTGCCGGAATCGCACTACGATGCGGCGAAGGCGGACAGGGCTGTGCGTTTTATCGAAAATCTCTGCCATACCAAAGGCAGATGGGCGGGAAAGCCGTTCTGGTTGCTGCCTTGGCAGGAGCAGATCATTCGTGACATTTTTGGTATCGTCAAAGAGGATGATACACGGCAATTCCGCACAGCCTATGTCGAAATTCCAAAGAAAAATGGAAAGCAGCTCGCTCTGGATACGCCTATTCCGACTCCGCAGGGATTCACCAATATGGGTGATCTGAAGGTCGGAGATACTGTATTTGATGAGAACGGAAATCCGTGCCATGTGGTTGCGAAAAGCCCTGTGGATGACACAGAGCAAGCCTACAAGCTGACCTTCAAAGACGGCACATCGATCATCGCCGGAGAACGGCATCTGTGGAACTGTCAGTATATTTACGGCAAGCGCAAGGATGTCCTCTGGACGACCGGCGAGATTTATCGCAGGACTTCGGAATACAGGCAGCGATTTTCTGACAGACCGCAGTCAAAGCGCGATTCCCTTATCCGAATCCCGGTGTGCGGTGTCCTTCAGACAGGGGCGGCAGATTTACCGATTGATCCGTATCTGTACGGCTACTGGCTTGGAAACGGCAACGCAGTCAAGCCGGAGATCACTGTTCGGACGGAAGATGTTGACGATATCATCTCTAATATTCCGTATCAGGTTCACAACCGTTATCCGCAGAAATGCGGCGGCAGTGAGATCATAAAGTACAATGAACTGAAAGCAGTACTGCTTGACAGCTTCCGTGAAAAGAAGATCCGACCGGAATATTTGAGGGCATCCGCAGAACAGCGGTGGGCATTGCTGCAAGGTTTGATGGATTCGGACGGCTGTATCGGCGAACGAAAGGGGCAAAGTGTATATGTCACAACACTGCGAAAACTGGCGCTTTCCGTCAGAGAACTGCTGTGGTCGCTCGGTATCAAAAATGCAGTGAAATGCGAGCCTTCTACTCGGCATGGGTGGCCGACCGGAGAGATTTTGTATATCGTTCGGTTTACTACCTTTGACGATCAGCCGACATCAAGACTGAAACGAAAATACACACGCACACGGGCGCGGGTGAAAGAAACTCGCTCCTGTTTTCATTATTTACTGGACATTCAGCCTGTGGATCATCCTGTGAAAATGCAGTGCATTCAGGTGGACAGTCCGAGCCACCAATATCTCGCAGGAACATCGTTTGTGCCTACGCACAACAGTGAGCTTGCAGCAGCGATTGCGCTGTATCTGCTTTACGCTGACAACGAGCCTTCCGCCGAGGTCTACGGTGCTGCCGTCGACCGACAGCAGGCATCCATCGTTTTTGATGTCGCCAAGCGCATGGTCGAAATGACACCGGCACTCACAAAACGCTCCAAGATCATGGCGGCAACAAAGCGTCTGGTGAATTATAGTAATGTCGGTTTTTATCAGGTACTTTCGGCAGAGGTCGGTACAAAACACGGTCTGAATGTATCTGGTCTGGTTCTTGACGAACTTCATGCCCAGCCGAACCGCAGCCTTGTAGATGTTCTCACAAAGGGCTCTGGTGATGCGAGAACGCAGCCGCTGTACTTTCTGATTACCACGGCAGGAACGGACAGAAATTCCATCTGCTACGAATACCACACAAAGGCAAAGGACATTCTGGACGGCAGACGCATTGACCCGTCCTTTTATCCCGTGATCTACGGCTTGAACGACGGCGACGACTGGAACGCAGAGGAATCGTGGTACAAGGCAAATCCGTCACTGGGGTACACAATCACCATTGACCGAGTGCGGGATGCTCACCGTGAGGCTCTGACCAATCCTGCGGAGGAAAATGTATTCCGTCAGCTTCGTCTTGATCAGTGGGTAGGCAGCGTTGTTGCGTGGATTCCGGAGCATATCTATGACAGGGGCAATCTTCCGATTGACCTTGAAAAGCTGCGGGGACGGGAGTGCTATGCAGGACTTGACTTGTCGAGTACGAGCGACATCACCGCTTTTGTGCTTGTGTTTCCTCCGCTGCATGAAGGCGAGAAATATATCGTTGTTCCACACTTCTGGCTACCGAGAGAAACACTTGACCTTCGTGTACGGCGAGACCATGTTCCCTACGATGTATGGGAGCGCATGGGATTATTTCATATCACCGAGGGCAATGTGGTCGATTATAATTTCGTGCGGAAAACGATCAACGAGCTGCACACGATGTACAACATCAAGGAAATTGCTGCCGACCGCTGGAATGCCACACAGCTTATCACCGATCTTGAGGGTGACGGTTTCACGGTTGTCCCGATGGGCATGGGCTTCAAGGATATGTCACCGCCGATGAAAGAGCTGTACAAGCTCATTCTCGAAGGACAGTTTATACACGGCGGCAACCCTGTTCTCCGCTGGATGGCAGGGAATGTGGTTGCAGAAATTGATGCGGCGGAGAACATCAAACCGAGTAAAAAGAAATCGACAGAAAAGATTGACGGCATTGTGGCTTGGATCATGGCACTTGACAGATGTATCCGTCACGAAATGCAGGGATCTGTATACGATGAACCCGACCATGATCTTGTGGTCATCTGACAGGAGGTAATGTTTATGGGCTTTTTAAGCTGGCTCGGCATCAGCAAGCCGAGGGATGCACCGATGCTGCCGGATATTCAGGACAATGTCCGAGATTCAGGAAACCTGTTCGTATTCGGCATGACGCACAGCGGAGAGCGTGTCGATGAGCGAACTGCGATGCAGATCGTGACCGTTTATGCCTGTGTGAGATTGCTTTCCAATACGATTGCAGGACTGCCCCTGCACCTTTACAGATACACCGGCGAGGGCGAGGATAAGGAACTGGCGACCGATCATCCGCTGTACAAAATCCTATACCGGCAGCCGAATCCGGAGATGTCCTCGTTCTCATTTTGGGAGGCGCTGATGTGTCATCTGCTGCTCTGGGGCAATGCGTATGCACAAATCGTCCGTGACGGCAAGAATGGTATCCTCGGTCTGTATCCGCTGCTGCCGGAAAATGTGGAAATCGACCGTGATCCGAAAAGCGGCGACCTCATTTACACCTATCACGCTTACACCGATGAAAAACCGGGCGAGCATGACAAGGATATTATTTTTCGCAGGGATGAAATTCTGCACATCCCCGGTCTGGGATTCAACGGACTGGTCGGATTCAGCCCTATCGCTATGATGAAAAATGCGCTCGGCGCAGTCATGGCTGTGGAGCGTTACGGCAGTGCCTTCTTCAAAAACGGAGCGCAGCCTGCCGGAGTCCTCGAACATCCGGGCGTGCTGAAAGATCCGCAGAAGATCCGTGACAACTGGACAAAAGCTTACGGCGGCGCAAGAAACGCTCACCGCATCGCAGTTCTCGAAGAAGGGATGCAGTATAAGCCGATCTCCCTTCCGCCGGAGGATTCGCAGTTTCTTTCCACGAGGGAATTTGATGTGGAGGAAATCTGCCGTATGTTTCAGGTCCCGCCGCATCTGGTGCAGGATTTGAAACGAAGCACCTTCAACAACATCGAACATCAGGGCATCGCATTTGTGCAATACAGCCTCATGCCGTGGATCATCCGTATTGAAAAAGGCATCATGAAAGACCTTCTGCTGGAGGAAGAACAGGATGTATATTTCCCGAAATTCAATGTGGACGGTCTGATGCGCGGTGACTACCAGAGCCGTATGAACGCCTACGCTATCGGTGTGGGCAACGGATTTATGTCGCCCAACGATGTGCGCCGTCTGGAAAATATGGATTTGATTCCTGATGAGCAGGGCGGCAACGACTACTACCTGAACGGCTCGTATAACAAGCTGCAGGATGCAGGTGCAAGCTATGGTCTGGCACAGTCGCAGCAGGATGCTGAACCAGATGAGCAGCCGGATACCGAGGAACAGGATGAGCCGGATGAAAATTCGGACGAGGAAACCGATGACAGATTCCTGCGGAAAAAGCGCAGGAAGAAGTACAAGAATGGGGGTATGTAAATGGAAAAGTTCTGGAACTGGATTCACGATGACAGCGGTGGCAGAGTCCTTCGGCTCGAAGGTCCTATCGACTCGGAGAGCTTCTGGAGGGATGAGATCACGCCTCAGTCGTTCCGTGATGAGCTGTATGCCGAGGAAGGCGACATTACACTTTGGCTGAATAGTCCAGGCGGGAATGTGTTCGCCGCTGCCGAGATTTACACGATGATTCGTGATTATCCGCACAAGGTGACTGTAAAAATCGCAAGCATCGCCGCATCGGCGGCAAGCGTCATCGCAATGGCGGGCAACACTGTGGAGATGTCACCGACCGCCCTCCTCATGATCCATGATCCGTCCACCATCGCTATGGGCAACGCAAAAGACATGGAAAAGGCTATCGCAACGCTGAATGAGGTAAAGGAGAGCATCATCAACGCCTACGCTGCAAAGACAGGTCTGAGCAGAAACCGAATCAGCAAGCTCATGTCGGACGAGACATGGATCAATGCGAAAAAGGCGGTCGAGCTGGGATTTGCAGATGAGATCCTTTTTGACGAGAAGCCCTCACCGGACAAGAAGGAGGAAGAGCCGGAGAATCCGGACGAGGAAAAGCCCGAAAAGCCTGACGAGGAAGGCGGTGACGAGGACGGGGATGAAAAGAAGGAAACCGAAAAGAAGCCGTTCAAGCTGGACTCTGACTGGTCTTACAGTACCCGTATCATGGGGCAGACCATCTTGGGAAAGATCACCGCAGGCGCAAAAACCGCAGACACGGACGACACTCCCGATGACAAAACTGAAACACCGGAACTTGCCGAAAAAGGGCTGACCGCACCTGTGGTCACTGTTCCCGATATGCCTGTGATCGGCATGGACGGCAGGACAAAGGACGGCGCAATGCCGTATGAAATTCTGAAACAGCAGCTTGCTTTCATGAGATAAGACACATCTCACAAGCAGGCTGTATTTTTATGACCGCCGGAGTTTTACCTCCGGAGAAATGGAGAAAAGATATGAGCAAGATCATGGAACTTCGCAGCAAGCGTAATACCCTGTGGGAGCAGACAAAAGCATTCCTCGAAAAGCACCGTGGTGAGAACGGTCTCGTTGAGGCATCCGCAGTCGAGCAGTACAACAAGATGGCATCCGAGGTGCAGGCTCTCGGCGCAGAGATCGAGCGTCTGGAACAGCAGGCAGCCCTCGATGCCGCACTGTCCGCACCGACCTCCCGTCCCGTCACCAACGCTCCCGGCGCAAAGAACACGCCGCCCACTAACCCGACCGCAACCGACGAGTACAAGGGCGCATTCTGGGATATGATCCGCAACAGGGGTGACCAGCTTGCAGTCCGCAACGCACTCTCTGTCGGTGAGGACACCGAGGGCGGCTACACTGTGCCGGACGAGTTCGAGCGCAGACTGATTCAGGCTCTCGAAGAGAATAACATCTTCCGCCAGATGGCAACGGTCATCAAGACCAATTCCGGTACCCGCAAGATTCCGATTGCAAATGACACGATGGAGGCACAGTGGATCGATGAGGGCGAGGAGATCCCGGAGACCGACACTCGTTTCGGTCAGACCACGCTCTCCGCATACAAGCTCGGTACAATGATCAAGATTTCCAACGAGCTGCTGCACGATTCCGCCTTCGACCTCGCAAGCTATATCGCCGCTCGTTTCGGCGTGGCTATGGGCAATGCGGAGGAGCGTGCGTTCTTCACCGGTGACGGCGACAAAAAGCCCCTCGGCATCCTCGATGAGACCGGCGGTGCAGAGCTGGGCGTGACTGCGGCATCCCAGACTGCGATCACCTTTGACGAGGTGTTCGACCTCTACTACAGCCTCAAGTCTCCCTACCGCCGTAACGCACAGTTCGTCTGCAACGAGACCATCCTGCTTCAGCTTATGAAGCTGAAGGACAAGAACGACAACTACCTCTGGAAGCCGTCTCTCGATATCGCAAAGCCCGACACGCTCCTCGGTCGCCCCATCCGCACTTCTTCCTTCATGCCCGGTATTGCAAAGGGCGAGCGTGTGCTGCTCTTCGGTGACATGAAGAATTATTGGGTCGCTGACCGTCAGAACCGCACCTTCCGCCGTCTCAACGAACTGTATGCCCGCACCGATCAGGTCGGCTTCCTCACCACGCAGCGTGTGGACGGCAGACTGATTCTTCCTGAGTCCGTCAAGGTTCTCAAGATGGCAGGCAACAAGACAACGACCGGCGGCTCTACTGGTGGCAATACCGGCGGCAGTGCAGGCGGCAACGGCTGATGAACGGAGGGCAGATAAGTGACTTTGATCTCACTGCCTGAAACAAAAAACTATCTCCGTGTTGACCATTGTGAGGATGACAAGCTCATCCTCACTCTGATCGATACGGCGCAGCGGCTCGTGATGGACGTTGGGCGCATGAATGAAAAGCAGCTTGCGGAAAATGAGGAAACCTCTCGGCAGGCTATGCTGTATACTGTTTCTTACCTCTACGAAAACCGCAATACTGCTGATTATCATGCACTCACCTTGACGTTGCGTGCGCTGTTGTTCGCACAGAGGGAGGGCATCGTCTGATGGAGATCGGAAAACTGAATCAGCGCATTGCTGTCCTTGAAAATCATGTCAAAAAGGATGCTATCGGCAATCACAAGGCTCAGTGGGAGGAGGTGTTCTCCCTCTGGGCTTCTGTGACTGTATCCAATAACGGTGCATCAGAGGAGACGGACACCGGCGTGACCAGAGCGATACAGAAAATCGAGGCCATTATCCGGCAGACTCCTCAGACAAAGCGGATGATGTCAACTGTGTACAGAATCCGTTTTGACGGTCTGGACTACGACATCAAAGGCATTGTTCCGAATTTCCAGACACAGGACTATATGAAACTGATCTGTGAATCCAGAAAGGCGGGTGCAAAGGATGACATCTATTGATGATCTGGCATCGGAGGTCATGAAGGGGCTGACCGAGTATGCTGAACTTGCGGACACAGCGATGAAAAAGGCTGTGAGAAAGACAGCGACCGCCGTCAAGAACGAGATTTCCGCCAATGCTCCGAAAAAGTCCGGTCGGTATCAGAAAAGCTGGGCGGCAAAAAAGGTGAAGGAGAATAGCCATACACTCGAAATGACGGTGCATTCCAAGAACCGCTACCAGATCGCGCATCTGCTGGAACACGGTCATGCGAAACGAGGTGGTGGTCGTGTAGCAGCTATCCCGCATATTGCACCGGCAGAACAGCATGGTGAGGAAATGCTGGAATCCCTCATCGAAAAGGCACTGTCATAAGGAGGGGCATTCGTGACCTACGAGGAAATCAATGAAATGATGCAGGAGATCGGGCCGCCCTTTGCGTATCACCATTTCGCAGAGGGTGAAAGCCCTGATCCGCCCTTCGCATTGTTCCTGTCTCCCGGCGAGGATACCTTTTCCGCAGATAATCTGATGTATCACAGCTTCAAAGAGCTGCACATTGAATTATACACGGATGAAAAATCGCCGGATACGGAACAGCGTGTGGAGGAAGTTCTCTTGCAGCACAACATCTATTACACAAAATCTGAGGTATGGATAGAGTCTGAAAAGCTCTACGAAGTACTGTATATCATGGAGGTATGAAAATGGCACTTCAGAAAAACAAGGTCAAGTTCGGTCTGAACAAGGTCCATTATGCGAAGATCACTGCATGGAGCGATGAAGGCGTGCCGACATTCGCAACGCCTGTGCGCCTGCCCGGTGCAGTTTCCCTGAGTATTGACGCAAACGGCGAGAATGAGAATTTTTACGCCGATAACTGCGTGTACTATGTCATCAACAACAACGCCGGCTATGACGGTGACCTCGAAGTTGCACTCATCACAACGGACTTTGCAACGGCGATTCTCGGCGAACAGCTCGACAGCAAGGGTGTTCTCGTGGAGCGCAACGATGCGGAATCCGCACAGTTTGCCCTGATGTTCGAGTTCGATGGCGACAAGAATCACATCCGTCATGTGCTGTACTGCTGCTCGGCATCCCGTCCTGCAACCGAGGGCGAGACCACGGAGGAGAGCAAGAGCGTCAAGACGGAAAAGCTGTCCCTCAAGGCATCGGCACTGCCTTCCGGTCTGGTGAAGTCCAAAACCTGCGAAAGCACCGACCAGACGACTTATGATAACTGGTACAGTGCGGTGTATATTCCGGCTGCTGCGACCACCAACAACAGCACCGGCACCCGTTCCACAAGTACCAAGGGCGGCAGCACAGCCGCGGCAACCACAACTGACTGATTCGGAGGAAAGTATATGGCGATCAAGAAAATCATCACTGTTGACGGTATCGAGGTTCCTTTCAAGGCGAGCGCAACCCTGCCTCGCCTTTACCGCGCCAAGTTCCGCAAGGACATCTTCAAGGACTTTGCGGCGCTGAAGGATTCTGTGGATGAGAGCGATGAGCAGGATTCCGGTCTCGGCATCGAGAGCCTTGAGGTGTTCGAGAACATCGCATGGACGATGGCAAAGCACGCCGATCCGGAGAATGTTCCCGACAGCCCGGATGACTGGCTCGAACAGTTCAACTGCTTCTCAATCTACGAGGTTCTGCCGCAGCTTTTCGAGCTTTGGGGCATGAATCTGGAGACACAGGCTGAGTCAAAAAAAATCTCGCCCAGTTGACCGCGAGATGACAACGCCGCTGTTCCTTCTCCGATGTGTGCAGATCGGGCTGAGTCTTACCGACCTTGATCTGCTCACAATCGGAATGGTCAACGAAATTTTCATTGAAAAGGATAATGATGACTATAATTACCCGTATAAGGCAACACAAGCGCAAATGGACGCCTTCTAAGCCAAAAAAGCGCGGCAGTTCGCGGAAATCATCCCGAAAAAGTGCGGATATCATCGTGCGGCAATTTCTGAAAATACTCCTCGGACTTTCAATTTACTCCTTCGGTGTATACCTGACGATCTACGCCAACATCGGTCTTGCACCGTGGGACTGTCTCGCTGTGGGGATATCCCGTCATGTGCCGCTAAATTATGGCGGTACTATGGTGGCGATATCTCTCACGGCGGTCATATTACAGCTACTCTTGCGTGAGAGCATCGGCTTTGCAACGCTGTTTGATGCACTGCTTACCGGAAATCTGACACAGCTACTTTGCGATATTTCCCCATATCCTGAAAATCACAGCCTGTGGTTTGGCATCGCATATATGCTGTTCGGATTCCTGTTTATCGCACTCGGAATGTATGTGTATATGTCAGCGGAAATGGGCTGCGGTCCGAAGGACGGTCTGCTGATTGCCATCGGAAAGCGGCTGCCGAAGATGCCAATAGGTGTGGTTGAGATATTGCTGTTTGCACTCGTCACATTGTTTGGCTGGCTGCTCGGCGGCACTGTCGGTATCGGTACACTCATATCTATCTTCGGTGCAGGTGCGGTAATGCATCTGTTTTACAGCATAATCCATTTCGAGCCGAGAGAACTGTATCACAAAAGTATAGCCGAAACACTGCACAGGAGATAGCCATATTATACACCTATCCAGCCTACTTGTCTACCTACCACAGTAGGTATTTTTATTTTTCCTGAAAGGCAGGTGATATCGCATGGCAGGAAGAATTAAGGGTATTACAGTCGAGATCAACGGCGATACTACGAAACTCAGTAAGGCTCTGCAATCCGTTGATAAAAACATCAAGAACACGCAGACGCAGCTCAAGGATGTCGAAAAGCTGCTGAAGCTCGATCCGAAAAATACAGAGCTGCTTGCTCAGAAGCAGAAGTTGCTCGGTGATGCTGTCAAAAGCACAAAGGAACGACTGGATACCCTGAAAAAAGCCAGCGAGGAAGCCGCCAAAACCAAAGACAACTACGATGCTTGGAAGGCAAAGTATGATCCAATCAAACAGAAGATCGGTGAGACCGAAACCAAGCTGAAAGAGCTGAAGGAACAGGCAAAAACTGCCGATGAGCAGCTTTCTAAAGGACAGATCTCACAGGAGAAGTACGATTCTTTGCAGCGTGAGATCAAGGAAACGACTGATGAACTTACCTCTCTGAAACAGCAGGCAAAGGATGTATCCGATGAATTCGGCAATCCAATTTCTCCGGAGCAGTACGATGCACTCCAGCGTGAGATCATCGAGACCGAGCAGGAACTTCAGAACCTGCAAACAGAGGCAAGCAAATCTCAAGAGGCTTTGGTAAAAATCGGTCAGGCGGGAGAAACACTCGAAAAGGTCGGCGGCAAGATCGCCGATGTCGGTGAAACACTCACCACTCATGTGACTGTGCCTGTTCTCGCTGCCGGAACTGCCGCTGTGAAAACAGCCTCAGACTTCGATACTGCCATGAGCAAGGTCGCCGCAGTATCCGGTGCGACCGGTGACGAGCTGCAAGACCTGAGAGATAAAGCTCGTGAGATGGGCGCAAAGACAAAATTTTCCGCATCTGAAGCCGCAGAAGCCATGAATTATATGGCGATGGCTGGTTGGAAAACGGGAGATATGCTTGACGGTATCGAGGGTATCATGAACCTTGCTGCCGCATCCGGCGAGGATTTGGCTACCACATCGGATATCGTTACTGACGCTCTGACCGCTTTCGGACTGACGGCGGCTGACTCCGGACATTTCGCGGATGTACTTGCGGCGGCATCGTCCAACGCCAATACTAATGTGTCCATGATGGGTGAAACCTTCAAGTATTGTGCGCCTGTTGCGGGTGCATTGGGATTTTCCTGCGAGGACACGGCGGAAGCTATCGGTCTCATGGCGAACAGCGGTATCAAGGGTTCACAGGCAGGTACGGCGCTCCGATCTATGATGAATGCGCTTGCCGGGGAGGTAAAATTCTGCGGTGAGAGTTTCGGAGAGATCGAGATCGCAACTACAAACGCTGACGGCTCGATGCGTGACCTGAACGATATCCTTGCGGACTGCCGTGTGGCATTCTCTCAGATGTCGGAATCGGAAAAGGCAAACGCCGCACAGACACTGGTCGGCAAAAATGCCATGTCCGGCTTCTTGGCTCTTATGAACGCTGCACCCGGCGATATTGAAAAGCTCGAAGGCGCAATTAACACTTGTTCTGACGAAATTGACGGCTACAATGGCGTGACCGAAAAGATGGCTACTGTCATGCAGGACAACCTCGGCGGACAGCTCACCATTCTGAAATCTCAGCTACAGGAGCTTGCTATCTCTTTCGGTGAGATTCTGATGCCTGCGATCCGAGCCATTGTCACTAAGATTCAGGCGCTTGTAGATAAGCTGAATCAGATGGATCCGGCGACCAAAGAAACCATTGTAAAAATTGCTTTGGTAGCGGCGGCACTGGGGCCTTTGCTTGTGGTTGTTGGCAAAACAATGGTCACAGTCGGCAAGCTGATGCAGTTTATCTCCAATCTTCCGACTATCATCGCAGGTGCGAAGGCAGCGTTTAGTTCATTCGGTGCAGCCATCGGGGGCATTTCCGCACCTGTGGTAGCTGTTATCGCAATTATCGCCGCACTGGTAGCCGCATTCGTGCATCTTTGGAAAACCAATGAGGACTTCCGCAACAAAATTACGGCGATCTGGAATCAGATCAAGAGCATTTTTGAGGGCTTCTGTCAGGGTATCGTTGACCGTGTCAACGCACTCGGATTCGATTTCAAAAACATCGGTGAAGTCATCAAGGCGGTCTGGGACGGACTTTGCAAATTCCTTGCCCCTGTGTTTGAGGGCGTTTTTCAGCAGATCGCTAACATTTTCAAGGCAGTCACTGATATTCTGCTGAATGTGCTTGACATTTTTATCGGCATCTTCACCGGTGATTGGGACAAGGTCTGGAACGGAATCAAGGGTATTTTTGTAGCGGTGTGGAATTTCCTGAAAGACACGTTGCAAAACTATATGAATGTGCTGTGTAACATTTTCGGTACAAGCCTTGATGAAGTGAAAGCGTTCTGGGTAAACGTCTGGACTGCAATCAAGAACTTTTTCGTCAATATCTGGAATGGTATTAAAAACTTCTTTTCCGGTGTCATCAACGGCATTGCAACATTCTTCACTACGATCTGGACAGGAATCAAAAACTTTTTTGTCGGCATCTGGACAGCAATCTACAATGATGTGACCACAAAAATCAACCTGATAAAAACGGTGATTACCGTTGTCTGGAATGCAATTCATACTGCTATTTCTACAGTGCTGAATGCAATCTGGACGGTCATTTCTACTGTTTGGCAGACGATCTACGATTTTATTTCTCCGCTGCTGGATGCATTCAAGTATCTGTTTGAGACGATTTTTGAAGCGATCCACATTATCATTTCCCGTGTGACCGACTGGATCTATGAAAAAATCACTACAACATGGGAAACGATTAAAACTGTTGTTTCAACTGTTCTCGAAGCGATCCGGTCATTTTTTGAAACGATCTGGAATGCGATTTCTACGACCATCACCACGGTGATGGATGCAATCAGCAGTGTGATCTCTACAGTATGGAATGCAATCTCCGGCTTTATTTCCGGTATTCTCAATGCAATCTGGTCTGTGGTATCCAGCATCTGGAACAGCATCAGCGCACACATCTCGGCTGTGCTGAATGCAATTCATGCTGTCGTTTCTTCTGTATGGAACGCTATCAGCGGATTTATCAGCAGCGTCATGAATACGATTTCCTCTACGGTCAGCAACATCTGGAACGGCATCAAAAATACTGTATCCAATGTGATGAATGCCATCAAGAACACAGTATCAAATATCTGGGAGAACGTGAAATCCGCTGTATCTCAGAAAATCACTGCGATCAAAACAACGATTGTCAATGGCTTTAATGCGGCGGTCAGCTTCATCAAGAACCTTACATCTGAGGCTTTCTCTTGGGGCGCTGACATCATCAACGGCATTGTGAACGGTATCAAGAGCTGCGTCAACAAAGTCGCAGATGCGGTCAAGGGTGTGGCTGACAAAATTCGCTCTTTCCTGCACTTCAGTGTGCCGGACGAGGGACCTCTTGCAGACTTTGAGTCTTGGATGCCGGACTTCATGACAGGACTTGCGGACGGCATCAACGCCAATGCAGGTGTTATCAACGATGCTGTCAATAACTTTGCGGGCGGACTGGCTGACAAGATCAGCAGCGTGATCCAGAATGCACTGTCCACTGTGGTAACCTCGGTGCAAGGCTTCATGACGCAGGTGTTCGATACCGTGAAAACGGTCTGGGCAAACGCCAATGCCGCAATTGATGCAACGATGTCGCAGATCAGCAGCGATGTATCGTCCGGCTGGAAAGCGGTTGTGGCTACAATTAAAAACGCCCTTGACAACATCAAGAGCGTGGTGACGACAACGTGGAGGGCTGTATTTTCTGTGATTGATTCTGCTCTGAGCGGAATCAAAAAGATCATCACTGCTGTATGGGCGGCACTGAAAAATCTGATCCAGACCGGGCAGCTTGACATCAAGAATGTGATCACTACCACATGGAACGCTGCAAAGGATGTAGTAAACACTGTTCTGAACGGTATCAAGTCCGTAGTTTCTTCCATCTGGAACACTATGCCGGACATCGTGCGCAATCCGATGAACCAAGTCAAGGATGCTGTGCTGTCTATCTGGGATAACATCAAAAACGGCATCAATGACAGGCTCGGCGGTGTACGGGATGCAGTCAGCGGTGCGATGAATGCGGTGTATCAGGCGGTCATGGACAAGGTCAACAGCTCGTGGTCTTGGGGACGGAATCTCATGCAGAACCTCATCAACGGTCTGAACTATATGCTCGGCAATCTCATCAATACTGTTGCGGACGTAGCACGGGCGATCAGCGATTATCTGCACTTCTCTGTTCCCGACAAGGGACCGCTGACATCTTTTGAATCTTGGATGCCCGACTTCATGAAGGGGCTTGCACAGGGCATCAACAAGAGCAGGAAGTATGTGGAAAAGGCTGTATCCTCCGTAGCCGATGCAATGTCGCTTACCATGCAGTCGGGCTTTGATATGAAGTTTGACGGCATTTCGGGTGCAATGCTGGACGGTGGCAGCGGCGGTGTGGTCAACAACTACTACAACAATGACAACAGCCGCACAGTGAATCAGACAAACAATAGTCCGAAGTCGCTGTCACGGCTGGAAATCTATCGTCAGACGCGGAATGCGCTGAATGTGTGAGTATTTGGGGTGGGAGTAATCCTGCCCCATATTAAATATCAGATGTATGTACAGTATTCCAAAAAGATCGCCTTAGATTCTGTATCTCAGTTCTCATTCATCGTAGGTTATACAACATCTAATACTATTTCTTTTTCCATAAAATCATATTGGGAAGCATCCTCAGAAACTAAAACAGAACACGAAAAAACAGTCAACATGAATAAGTACACATCAACATACAGACTGTTGCCTACTTGGTAAAGTCGAAGTAGATGCTGAGGCTTTTGTGGATCAATGTGATGGTCAATGTTCTTAATTACAGTAACACCATCAATTGTCCCACACGATTCTTTCAGTTTTCCATTTATAGCTTCAAGCAATTTTGCTCTTATTCTTTGACCACGAGAATCATTTGAATATGAGTTGCCCAAACAATAGTGAGAAAACTCATATGCTATTTTGAGCGCTTCCATATAAATTCGGTTAACTTCAATTTGAAAGCTGTACTGAATCTCTGGTCTTGATATTCTTGGCTTAATATCCCTGACTTGATTAAGATTGGCTTCGATATCTTCATTCGATAATCCCATACGCTCAAGCTTTTTTCTTACAATTTGAACTGCCTCTTCACTTGAAGATGCAACACCTGTAATATGGTTTCCATCAATATTCAAATGCGGAACAACATGAGGCTGAAAACTATTGTCAACTCGAACTCTATTATTATCCTCATCTCTACCTTCGTAAAAAGGATTCGGCAAGGAATTGCTTTGTCCTTTAAGGCCATACTGTAGGCGGAGCATTTGAATAATCATGTTGTCAGTAATATACTTATCCACATATGTGCCTAAATTACTATTACAGACTTTACAGATATCTTTAATTATTAAGCTTTGATTTCCTAAAGCCTCTGGGATTATATGCTCATCTGTCCATGTATTATCATTTTCAAATTCATTTTCACTTCTTCCACAAAAAATACAACGTCTCATTTTATATTCCTCCATAAAACGAATGATTCTTTATGGTTATTATAACACACGCATCTAGAAAAATCAAGGAGGTGCATACCATGTTTTTCGGCCTAATCTTAGAAAACTCCGCCGGAGACCAGATTGACATGACAGCGACCGCAAATCAGTATATGACCTCAAAGATTGAGGGGCTTTCTCCGCCGCCCGGCACAATCAGCACCTCCTCTTACGCTGGCATGGACAGCAGCTACCTCAACAACGCCTTCATCGAGAAGCGGAATGTGGTCATTTCCTTTGAGATGCGTGGTATCGGCGTAGAAAAGCGCCGACATCAGCTCTACAAGGTGGTGAAACCGAGCCGATTTATCAAGGTATATTACAAGACCGCAGGCATCGATGTGTTCACGACTGGCTATGTTGAAACCTGCGAGGTGCAGAATTTTGAGATGCTCACAACCGGGCAGATTTCTATTCTGTGCCCTGACATCTACTGGTACTCCACGGAATCTGTCATGGCGTACTATTCGCAAATCACCGGCGCATTCACATTTCCATTCCCGACAGAGAGCAATCCGGAGCCGTTCGTCCTCGGCAAGTATAACACGCAGAATATCATGGAGATCATCAATGACGGCGATGAAACAGGCTTCACACTTGAAATTGAAGCACTCGAAGATGTCCGTTCGCCTACGCTGTACAATGCGGATACCGATGAATACTTGCAGATCACAGGCGACCTGCTTGCGGGAGACATCATTACAGTGACGACAAAAACAGGAAATAAAACTGTCACACTTGATCGAGGCGGTGTCAAGACCAATATCATCAATCGCCTTGTTTCCGGCTCGACATGGCTGACTCTGCGTGAGGGAAAAAACCGATTCTATCTGCGTGGCACAGGGCTTACAAAACTGAGGGTGAAGATCATTCACACCAATGCGTATCTGGGGGTGTAATATTGCAGATAGAAGTTTATAAAATGAACGCTGCGGAGGACAGTCTCACGATCACGCTTGAAACAATCTGCGATACCTTTTCCTCCCTGCTCTGGGACATTGAATACTACAAGTGCGGCAGCTTTGAAGTGTATATCGCCGCCAATCCGCAGAATGTGGACATTTTTCAGCCGGGACGCATTGTCGGCAGAGATGATGACAGTCAGCATTTCGGCATTATCGAATCCGTTCTAATCAATACAGATGTCGAAAACGGCGACTATCTGACGGTCAAAGGCAGATTCCTCATGTGTCTGCTGGAACGTCGCATCATTCATCCGACCTACAATGTGACCGCAGAAAAGGCGTATTCAGAGATCATCCGTGAAGTTGTCACACAGAACACGCTGCTGAATGACAGCCGGAAGATTCCCGGCTTATCCCTCGGCACTGTCTCCGGTACCTGTTGGGAGCAGACTACAACGCTGCAAATTTCCTACGCAAATCTCATGGAATGGGTGTATACGATATGTGAGAAAATCGGCGGCACAGCGAATATCCGTCTTGTAAAGGATACTGGTGAGCAGTACCGCATGGTGTTTGATCTCTCCGAAGGCACTGACCGCAGTCTGATGCAGGAGGACAATCCCCACATCATCTTCTCGGACGCATACAGCAATCTGCTGTCCTTCAGCTATGCCGCAGATGCATCTGTGCAGCGGAACTTCGCCTATATTTTCGGTCAGGGCAAGGGTGAGGAGCGAAAGCGCACCACATATTGTGTTGGAACTGAGCCGACCTATCTTGACCGTTATGAGTTATATGTCGATGCGGATGACATTTCCGAAACAGAGCAGGTTGAGGGCGAGACAGTGCCGATTCCGGAGGAGCAGTATATTGAGCTGTTGAAAACAAGAGGCTCGGAACGGTTGGAATCTCCCAAGACTGCATCGGAATCGGAGATCGCTGCAAACAGTACGCAATATGTGTATAACCGTGATTATTATGTTGGTGATTATGTGACCGTAGAGCATAAACGCTTCGGCATTATTCAGTCACGCATCCAGCTCATCGGCATGATCGAAGGCTTTGACCAGAACGGGCGCAGTCTTACGCCCACATTCAAAGAGGGGTGATTTTATGGCTTTTTCAAGCGGATTTTTCAATTCAAAGAACCTTGACAGAACCTACACAGCCGAGAATTTCTGTGACTATCTCGGCAGTATCATCTGCAACGGCATTCAGGACAACTACGGTGACTGCTTCAAACTGACAGTCGCAAGCAGCGGACTGAGCGTGACTGTCGGAAGGGGCAAAGCATGGATCAACGGACATTATTTTATCAATGATGCCCGCTATTCTATTGATCTTTCCGACTATATGGACGAATCGCTGCCGCGCTATGTGGGTATCGCAATTTATCTGGATACCACAGAATCCGTCCGCAGTGTCACGCTGAAACTCTTTCCCGGCACACCGGCAGAGAGTCCGCAGCTTCCGTCCATTCCGCAGGATGCCGATCATGTGAGACTGCTCATGTATGCAGTGCGTCTGAATCCGGGCGCAACATCGCTGACAGAGCGTGACTGGTGGGATTATCGAGAGGACAGAAATGTATGCGGATACTGCCGCTGTATTCTCGGCAAATGCAAAGTCACGGATATGCTGGCTCAGCTTGCACAGATCGAGGCAGATATGCAGGAGTATAACGAGACTGTTCAGGCTTTAACTACACAGGTTGAAACCTTGCAGACCGAGGTCGATGATATTATTGGCGGTATCGTGGAGATCGGCACTTGCGGTGAGAATATCCATTATGTCCTCTACGAAAATGGAAAGCTCCTGCTGCACGGCTCCGGTGCAACTTATGATTATGAGATCGGAGACTCGCCGTTCTGGGAGAGAATGGACATCCGTTCCCTTGTTATCGGTGAGGGCATCACAACGATTGGAACCAGTGTATTTGAGCGATGCTACAACATGGCTACGGTCACATTCCCGTCTACTATAACAACCATCAAGGCACGCGCATTCTTCATGTACACGCAGGGCGGTCTGACATCTCTGACAATTCCACCATCAATCACAACAATCGGCGAGAAAGCGTTTGTGGATCAGGCCCTTACCTCCATCATTATGCCTGCAACACTCACTACGCTTGGCACCTATATCTTTGATGGCAGTGATACTCTGACAACCGCAAGAGTTGAATGCTCAGAAGTGCCGGGATTCTGCTTTGTAATGTGCCACAACTTATCAAATGTTACACTCAGTCATAATGTAACAAAAATCGGCTCTCACTGGATCAACTACTGCAACAGTCTTACTCAGCTTACCTATGAAGGAAGCCTTGATGAATGGACGGCTGTTGTAAAGGGCGGTAACTGGGACGGCAGAGGCGGTCAGCTTGATGGCACACTTGAAAAGGTCATCTGTCTGGATGGATATATGCAGTTTGATACAGAAACCAGAGAATGGACGGAGGTGCGTGGATAATGTGGAAATTTCTTGTAAAAAACCAGAGCATTGAGATTCTGGAGCGTGAGGTGCTTGCGGATCACCAGATCCAGTATGTGCAGTTCAAGTTCACCTTTGACGGTGACTGGAAGCGCTTTCACAAGGTCGTGCAGTTTTCGCAGTGCGATGAGGTGTATTCCGTTGTTCTCGGTGTGGATGGTACAAGCTGTTATCTGCCTGCGGAGCTTCATGTTGGCGCGGTGAAAATGGGTATCTACGGCTATGATACTGCATCGGATACAACCGTGAGAGCAACGACTGTTCCGGTCACACTGAATATCCGTGAATCCGGCTTTGAGGGTGAAGAACCGCCCATTCCGCCGACTCCTGATCTGTATACACAGCTTCTCAAACGCATCGAGGACGCAGAACACGGGCTTGACGGCAAATCTGCGTATGAGATCGCGTGTGAGCACGGTTATGTCGGTACGGAGGAGGAATGGCTCGAAAGTCTGAAGGGCAAGGACGGTATCACACCGGATATGTCCGAGTATCCGACAACGACGGAAGTGCAGACCATTGTCGAGCAGCAGGTCGCTCCTATCGCAGAGGATTCCCATACGCATGACAACAAGACAGTACTTGACAGCCTGACTGCGGCTCTGTTGGAGGATTTGCAGGGTTTGCAGCAGTTCGAGGACAGCACGATCTATGACATTCAGACGGTCAACGAGGAAATTCTGAACCTTCAGCAGTACAAGCATCGCCACAATAATCAGGCTGTTCTTGACTGCATCACCGAGGCAATGGTTGACGCAATCGCCGAGTGGCAGCCCTTTGAGGACTGGACGAGAGAGCAGATTCACACGCTCTTTGAATCCGTCAACAACTTTTCCAATACGGCGCACACACATGAAAACAAGGATGTGCTTGACAGCATCACAGAGCAGTATATCCGTGACCTGACCGCATTTCAGGCATCGACCGCCAATGCCCTGCACGGGTTGTCCACAGGTCTCAGTGAGGTTTCCGCACAGGCACATTCTCATTCCAATAAGGCTGTGCTTGACAACATTACACAGGAAATGCTGGACGACATGGGCTCCATTTCAACTGTGGTCGGTCAGGCGCACTGGCATCACAACCTTACAACGCTGAACAGCATCACAGAGTCCCATGTGAGCAGATGGAATGAGGCATACACTGCCGCCATGAACCTGAATGAGCGTGTGGGCGTGAATGAGGGTGTGTTCGAGCGTTTCAAGACAGAAATCCTCTATGATATGCAGGGTGCAAAGACCTCTATCACAGACATTTATACGAGACTCGATGCCCTTGAATCTGCTCTCGCCGGTGTGGAAGATGCACTGGCAGCTATCGTGGAGGTGAGTGAATGAGCATTGCAAACTATCTGACAGCCCTTGACGAGCAGAGAGATGCTTTAGCACGAAACCTTACAACGATGGGTGTATCTGCTTCGGAAACAGAAAAGCTGAATACGCTGGTGCCGAAGGTGCTGCAAATTCCGCAGACGAAGCCGGATATCACGCTGTTCAAGGCATCCATCGACACACTTCACGACTACGGCGAGAAGGTTTATACCTTCTATAATGACGGGTATCGCTCCCTTTCGGGCTTTGCGGAGTCCTATCCGAATTTCTGCTCGGAGGAGAACGGCTATGCGATCTATTACAATCAGCCTGACTTCAACTGGGGGCAGACTATTTACACGATGTGTGTCGAGCCCGTTCACATCAGTTCTTCCAACAAGATCATGATGAGTTATAAGTCGGGTGCAACGGATATCGGTGAGATGTGGCTTGTACCGAAAAGCAATGAGGCACTTTCTCCGGCGGATACCGCAAGATATATTTACGAGTCTATTCAGAACAATACGGCAATTTCAGTACCGTTCGGATGGCTCGGTACTGTGGGCAATTATATCAATGTGCTGCACGAATGCAGCGGCATCAACACCGGCGATTACTATCTTGCATGGAAAGCGGTGACGGATAATACCAGTCCGATGATCCGTTCGGTCAAAATCGTGGATGTGACAATTTGAGGAGGATGTTGAAATGAAAGAAAATATCTGTACTGCCGCCGGAGTGATCGGCGGCTTTTTTGCGGCACTGCTCGGCGGATGGGATTCGGCTCTCATCACGCTTGTGCTGTTCATGGCAATCGACTTCACAACCGGCTTGATCGCTGCATCAATGGGCAAATCCAAGCACAGCAAGACCGGCAGGCTCAGTTCCAAAGCCGGATGGGTGGGACTTGCAAAGAAGTTCTGTATCCTGCTCATGGTTGTGGTCGCCGTTCGTACGGACATTCTCATCGGCACGACCTATATAAGGGATGCAACGTGCATCGGCTTCTGCGTCAATGAGCTGCTTTCCATTATTGAAAACACCAGTCTGATGGGAATTCCGTATCCGCCTGCGATCAAAAAGGCTATCGAGGTTCTTCAGAAGAGAGCATCGCATATCGATGACGAGATTCAGGAGATGATCGATGAAATGGAGGATGATAAAAATGAGTAAGACCTACGAGTATTCCGATAAAACGCAGCTTTCCCCGCATTTCAATATCAGCGAGTTCCGCTGCAAGTGCGGTAAGGAGCATGAAACGCTGAACAATCCGGAGCTTATTGAAAAGCTCGAAAAGCTGTTCACTGCCCTCAAGTGCTCCAAGATCATCGTGACAAGCGGATACCGCTGTGCGGCACACGATAAGAATGTGGGCGGCAGCGGCACAGGTCAGCACACACTAGGCAACGCAGCGGACATCTGCTGCTACGGTCAGGACGGACAGCCGATCAGTTCTAAGGTGGTCTGCTGTAAGGCACAGGACATCGGTTTTACTGGTATCGCCAATATCACTGCTGCCTACCAGTACACCCATGTGGATGTGAGAACGAACGGCAAGTGGTACGGTGATGAAGTGCATGGCAATAGCACTGTGACAGATGATTTCTACAAATATTTCGGAGGCGAGGATATGAAGGGTATTGATGTGAGCGTTCACAACGGAAATATCGACTGGGGTAAGGTCAAGGCAGACGGCATTGATTTTGCGATCCTGCGTGCGGGCTATGGCAGACTCGAAAAGCAGAAGGACGAGAAGTTCGAGCAGAATTACGCCGGTGCAAAGGCGGCAGGTATTCCGGTCGGTGCGTACTGGTACTCCTATGCGATGGACGAGGACGAGGCAAGACTGGAAGCAGATGTGTTTCTCAAGGTCATCAAGGGAAAGCAGTTCGAGATGCCTGTGTACTTCGATCTGGAAGAGAAAAAGCAGTTTGACCTCGGCAAAGAGAAGGTCTCTGCGATCATGAGAGCCTTCCTCGAAAGAGTTGAATCCGCAGGCTACTTTACCGGACTGTACGGCTCAGCTTCTTCTCTCACCACGCACACTGCCGATGACATCAAGTCCCGCTACACGATCTGGCTGGCGCACTGGGTGGACAAGACCAACTACAGCGGCGCATACGGTATCTGGCAGTACAGTGAAAAGGGAAAGGTTGACGGCATCAACGGGAATGTGGATCTGGACATTTGCTACAAAGACTTCCCGACTATCATCAAGGGCAAGGGACTGAACGGATTCGGTGCTGCCAAGCCTGCGCCTACCGATAACAAGTCTGAGGATAAGTCCGATACCACCGTGACCGCAACTATCAAAATCGGCGATGACACTTACAAGGGTACGCTCGTGAAAGCGTGATCCGCATGAGGGGCAGGGATTATTCTCTGCCCTTCTTTTTTCATATATTATGGTTCCTTATCATCTGCAAGGAGGTATGCGATGACAAATGAGCAAAAACAAGCGATCTGTTCTATGCGTGATGCAGGAGTACCTATTACTTCTATTGCACAACAGCTCGGTCTTTCCGTAAATACGATCAAATCCTTCTGCAAAAGAAACAACATCCTGTCATGCAAAACTACAAATGAAAAAATCCTATTCTGCCTGCACTGTCATAAAAGAATCGAACAAAAACCTCACCGCAAAGAAAAGAAGTTCTGCTCCGATAGGTGCCGCCAATTGTGGTGGGCTGAAAACACGGCCTTGATTCCACGAGATTCACAGATTGAACGTATCTGCCCTGTGTGTAAGACCTCATTCTTATCATACAAAAGCAAACATCGCATTTACTGCTCCCGCACCTGTTACGGTAAATCGAAGGAGGTATACGATGCTCAAAAATAATGAACTGTTCGATAAGATGTATCACTACCAGAGGATTATGTCATGGGTGCGCAATCTCTTAAATAAGTCCCTTATCACCAAAGCAGAGTACGCTAAAATTGATACAATGATGGCAAAGAAATACGGCGTATCTTCGTGCAGCATATTTCGCTGAAATCCGCGTAAAATCGTTGACTTATCGCTCGATAGACGGTAACATGGTAAGCGAAGGAGGTGTTGCTGTGTGGACAAAAATGACCGCATAGTAGAGAGGGTTCAGTTCCCCAACAAGCCCACTGTCAAGCTGCTGAGAACGGTAGCTTACGCCAGAGTGTCCAGCGGCAAGGACGCTATGCTCCATTCCCTGTCGGCGCAGGTCAGCTACTACAATTCTTTAATCCAAAGCAATCCCGAATGGCTGTTCTGCGGCGTGTACGCAGATGAAGCCCTGACCGGTACCAAGGATAACCGAGAGAACTTTCAAAGATTACTCTCCGAATGCCGAGCCGGACGTATCGACCTTATCATTACAAAGTCGATTTCGAGATTCGCCCGAAACACCGTCACGCTGCTGGAGACTATCCGTGAGCTGAAAGAGCTGGGTGTGGATGTCTATTTTGAGGAGCAGAATATCCACTCTATCAGCCCTGACGGTGAATTCATGCTGACACTCTTGGGCTCGTATGCACAGGAGGAAAGCTACTCCGCCAGCGAAAATCAGAAGTGGCGTATCCGCAAGGATTTTGAACAGGGGCGGCTCGGCAGCATTACAATGCTCGGTTATGAACGCAACAGTGACGGCACGCTTATCATTGTTCCCGAAGAAGCGGAGATCGTCAGAATGATTTTCAATGACTTTCTCAGCGGGATGGGAAAAAATGCACTTGCAAACAAACTGCTTGCGATGGGCGTTCCGACCAAAGGTGGCGGCATATGGACTGCGTGGTCGATCCGCCGAATACTGAAAAACGAAAAATACTGCGGCGATCTTCTTCTGCAAAAGTCCTACCGTGAAAATCATATCACAAAGCGGAAAATGCCAAACCACGGAGAACTGCCGCAGTATTATGTGGAAGAAGCGCATGAAGCCATTATTGACAAGGACACATTTATGCGTGTGCAGGAACTTCTAAGGGCGAAAAAAGATTATTATACACCTGACAATCCGACAACCGGTACCTACCCATTTACAGGTATCATTCACTGCGGCTGCTGTGGAAAGTACTATCGCAGGAAAGTACAAAAATACCGAACCGTGTGGATCTGCTGGACTTACAATGCGAGGGGGAAGAAATTCTGTCCGGAGTCCAAGCAGATACCGGAAGATATCCTGTATGACAAGGTTTGTGAAGTGTTGCGGCTTGACGAGTTTGACAGCGAAGTATTCCAGGCTGAGATTGAGTCTATCACAGTTCCTAAACCGAATGTGTTAACTTTCATCTTCAAGGACGGTCACGAGCAGACAGTACACTGGAAAGATCATTCAAGATCAGAAGCGTGGACGGCAGAGAATCGCTCCCAGGCAGCAGCGTGTGGGAAGAAAGGTGCAGCAGCGAGAGAAAGGAGAAAGAAGCTATGAGCAAGGTAACAATCATTCCGGCAAAGCTGAATCGTGCAACATTCACACCCTTAGACCAGCCGAAAAAGCGTAAGGTTGCCGGATATGCACGAGTTTCGACCGATTCCGAAGAACAGCAGACCTCCTACGAAGCGCAGGTTTCCTACTACACAGAGTACATCCAGAAGCGTGATGACTGGGAGTTTGCAGGTGTATATACGGATCAGGGCATCTCGGCGACCAATACGAAGCACAGGGACGGTTTTAATCGAATGATCGCGGATGCTCTTGACGGGAAGATAGATGCTTTCACTACGGATAGGATACAAACAAATAAAAGGTCAACCTCCGAAAAATACGCTAAATAGCGACATTTTCGGTAGTTGACCTTGTTTTGTTATTGGAAACATATGTCCACGATAGCAATAGTCTGCTTATCATCTTCAAATGAAAGGTTTTCCACAAACAACACTATGCAAATGAAAGGTTAGGCTTTCGTTTGAAAGTGCAGGGGCTTTTATTTGAGGGCGCAACCACCAATCATTTTCTTAGTGTTGTTTGTGAAGAAAATACCGTAGGTATGAGGAAAATGAGCTGTTAGTTTCGTTACAGAGTTAACTCAAAGTTTTCCACAAAAAACACTATGCAAATGAAAGGTAGCTTTCATCTGAAAGTGATGAGCTTTTATTTGAAAGTGCAGAATGTCAGCTCATCCATTCTTTTTGGTAATCACATAGCCCAACTTGGTAATCAGTTTGAGCGTTTCCATTGCTGTATTGCGATCATACTCTTTTTCTGATTCAGGCAGTTCGTCATACGGCACAAGGCAAGGAGTGTTTTTTTTTTCAACATCTTTAACCTCTCCATAAGTCCATCCCTCTTTAATACGCCCAGCAGCCCACACGTCATGGACGTTGGCTGCGATCAACTCTGTAAGGGCTACAAGATCGTCTGAAAGTATGATATCGTCTGTCTGTATAGGGGTAGGCGTGTACATAATAGTCTCCCATTGCGTTAATATTTTGACATAATCTCTTTTGATGTTGCACCCTCCCAATAAATGAGAGGGTGCATTTTGGAATATGATTAACAACGAATTATTGCGCCTTTTTTGTCAGCTTCTTCTCTTTCTGCGAATTATGAAGAATGCTGCCAACGCTCCAAGAGCAATCACAATTCCGCCACCAAGATAGAGCCTGAAGTTACCCACACGCACATACTTAACTCGATCGATGTTATATTCATTACCTGCTTCATCAACCAGGGTAATATCAATATGATGTACTCCCTTTGTCAATGTGAATGAAAGCGTATTGGATTCTGGATCGTATGTATGTGATATTTCTCTTCTCTCACCATTTCTCGGACACTCATAGACCTTAGTTTTTGTATCATCAAGTAGCTCACTGATATCTGTTAAGGTTATAGTTTGTTCACTTTCAAAGAAATAGTTATGCCAGTTCTTAAAGTCATCCGGAATAGTCGCTGTGGGGGCTTCGTTATCAATATGAATTGATGCCAAATCAAGATAGACATCATCTCTAATACTTACAGAGAGGTACATTCTGGTATTAAGACCATCATCACGGAATGTTTCTGAGAAGTATTCGCCAGGAAGATGCATCTTCAGCATTGTAGCCGTTTCAGAAACACTTTCTTCTTCAATAGAGAATGCATTATAGTCATAAGGAGAATACTGCTTTTCATCTTCTCGAAGAACTAGTGTACCTGCCTGTTTATCAGATTTAGGTTTGATAACAAGAATATCAAGATTGTCAAAATCGGTAGCCTTTTTACTGATGGCCTTGCCGTCAGTGTTCATTAAAGAATAGTATCCAGTGGGCTTTTTGCTTTCATCATCACTATTCTTATCACCGATTTGACTGTTATAGATATATGCAAGTACATCTGTGTCAACCATGCGGAAGTATGTATTACTTATTGGTTCACTCTTGTTTCCCGCTTTATCAACAGCAACAAATGTTAATGCGTAAACACCATCTTTATTGAAATCGGATAGTGTGAACTGTTTATCTGTAATAGGTTTGGACAGTTCTTCAGAAACCGGACTCATTATGATTTCGCCAAGTTCCTTTCCGTTTTCATAAGTTGGAGTATAGATGATTGTGTCTACTTCGATTCTGTCAAAGTTTACGTCATCAAACTGAACGGTAGGTGGCGGATCGTCCTTTCTCTTCTCATCGTAGACATCACAGAATGGTGTCGCCACAAAGTTCTTCTCAGAAGAGCTAATATTACCACGTTTTTCGTAGGTTGGTATTACAGTGTCGACCTCAAATACAGTGGAATGGTCTGAAGAACCATCTGCAAACTCACCAGGATTTCCAGCACGATCTTTTGGTGCCATAGTAATACGATAGACTCCATCCTTGTCAAACTTAATAGTCAAGGTGTGTTTGTCTCCATCATCCTTCCAATTGCTGGAATAGCCGATTTCTGACCAACCATCTCCACCGATAACATGTGTGGTGCCGGGATCTTTTCTTTTAACACTAATCCCCATGTCACTATCTGCAAAATTATGCTCTGTAACAATGATTTCAGCAGTCTGCTGCTTGTTAAAATACACCGCCTCGTTCTCATCTGCGCCAAAGCTCTTAAAGTTAGTTTGGATTTTGGGTTTGGTTGCGTCAACGTTGAAAGAGGTGAAGAAATACTCGTTGGCTTCAGCGCCATTATAAGAAATCGTAGCTTTATGTCCTCCAAGATCTGTACCGGAAAGCGAGAACGAATAATCTCCTTCGGGGAAAGAAACCTTAGCGGTATGAGTTGAATTGCCGTTAGATGTAAAAGAAATGGTAGGTGTTGCGTTTGTAAACTCATTTTTAATGTTGGCAATTATCAACTCCTGAGAGAAATTACGCTCGGTTACAGTAATGGAGTATTCGGTTGAGCCGTTATAGTATAAGCCGTTCAATAAACTAGAAGGGTTGCTAATTGCAATTTGTGGAGCAATGGTGTCAATTGTGAATGTACCACTAGACTTTGGATCACATTCGTTACCAGAACGGTCAGTTGCTTTAAATGTCATCTTGATATCATTGTCATCTTTGTCAAAGGTAAATACCTTGCTCACTTCAGTCACAAGGTTCACATCGGTTCCAGTAATCTCCCAACCGTTATCAAGCACCTTATTGTCCCCAGTTCCTGCGTCATTTGGAATACCAGTAATAACATCATCATACTTATCTAACTCAGAATCCTTGGAATAGCTGATTGTTCTCAGACCTGACTGTGTGTCAGAGATAGTTACTCTAATTGAAATTGAATTAGTGTATATATTATTACCATTTGCATCCTTACCAGCAGGATTTTCGGGCAATTCTTGAATTGTAATAGTGGGCGCAGTTTCGTCAATAACAAATCCCTGGGGTGTGCGCTCCTCTGAAACATTGCTTACCTTGTCATAGGCTTTGCCGTAGATTTGACCTTTGAAGCCCTTTGGAATGCTATATTTCGCTACTCCATTACTAAAAGGTATAGGATCGCTAATAATTTCAGGCTTCAGCTCTCCATTCTCATACGGAACCATACGGAAAACAGCATAATCAAGCCCCGATGGTGGTACAGGATCAACAGAGGTAAGCATTACATCAAAAGCTGTTTTGAAATAATACCCATATTCGAGCTTCTGGATGAAATCTTCCTGATTAACCTCAGAGATATTATCGAACGATGCAGGATCGAAAATGAACTGTGTAACATTAGGAGCTACGATGTCTCGATAATATACAACCTTCTCATCAGCATATAGATTTCCGTTTTCATCAACGGGAGCAGTGGTAACATTTCCAGCGTTATCTGTTATTTCAAATGTGATGACATAACTACCATCAGCATTCGCTTGAATCTTATCTGCGATACTCTCTGTTGAATAGTAATAGTGGAATTCATCGCACAGACTTGCACGGTCAAGTTCTCCCATAGCTCGTGTTGAATCAAAATCTAATATTTTTGTATTGTCACGCTCGATGTCTGTAATAATAGCATTTTGAGAAGCTTCATCAACAAGATGGTCGATCGGTTGACCATTAATCAACATATTAATTCGCTGGATTCCAGAAGCGTCATCCTTAACGACAACCTCAATGTACTTGAATGCATCATCTTCATTAGTATCAGAATGTTGGCGATACCAGATCTGCCCATCATCTCGTTTAGAACTATCAGAAGAAGGAAGAATAACCTTGAGTGTTGGAGCTTCCGCCTCAAGCATCACAAAAGTATTTCCGTCTTTTGTATGCTTGTCACCGGTAGTATTTTGAATATTAGGCGCATTCTTGCTACTTTTGTTCAATTTATCATACGCCGTAACAACAATATCACTTTGAAAAACCTTCGTATCAAGTGCAAGCTCACATGTATACACACCTGCACTTTCTTCAGTCAAAGTCGTTTTTACAGATTCGCCATTGGTATTTGTATAGCTAATGTCCACATGGTCTAATCCGATATCATTTTGCCCATCTTTAACTTTTACCGTGAGTTTCAAAGAGTCATTGGCAAAAGCACCGAAAGTTAGGACATTCAGAATAGTTTCGGCAGCAGTATTTTTTCTTTCAACACTGAAACTTTCAACCACAGGATTTTCAGTATCAACATGAAGAGTGTAGTTGATATCATCGGATTTATTTTTCGACATTGACTCAACAGTTGCTTTAACTTCGTAAGTGTTATTCTCAGACAACTGGAGATAGTCCCTTGAAGAAGGATCTGTAGATATTAAAGCTGTAGCATAATATTTGCCATCTTCTTCAATGATATCTTTCTTATTGAAATCGAATGTCTTTGTTTTCCCATTTCCGCCAAACACTTCGACCTTAATAGCTCTCAGCTTTGAACCCTTGGGAGTAGCATCAATTCTGAATGTGATTGGAAGGTATTTTTCATCTGCGTCTCTTTCTCTTACCCAATATGTACTATCATCATCTTGGAACTTATAATTAGGATCAGAAGGCGAAATAACAGAAATTGAACCACTCGGCTTGGCATGATCCACATAAATCTCAAATGTACCAAATGCAGGATCGTTTTTGTTCTGGGCGCCATCTATAATTGATACTTTGAAACGATACCAACCATTAACAAGTTTTTCGGTATGGAAGTTAAAGACATCGTCTTCTTTAATTTCATTGAACTCTCTTGTTTCTGGCTCTAAATCGCTCCAATCATCGTTTTCAGTTGCTCTGAAGGATTTTTCAATTGTTATAAAATGCAATGCTGCATTGTCATGACAATTTAAGATAAAAGTGCCTTTATCATAATAATGAACGCCGTCATCTCCGAGAATGCCATCTCCTTTATCATAATCCGGTGTTACTACAGGAGCCGTCTTATCAAAAATCCACATACCGGATTTATCAGACTTCAATTGACTCCAATCCATCCCAGTGGTTGTGGTAGTTGTTTCTTCCTCACCATCCTCTGAAGTGGTAGTTTCTTCTACCGGTCCCTTGGCAATGTCGCTGTTTAATAAGTCACGAATCAGGAAGTATTCAGTGTTACCATTATAGTCAGTCAGCTTTAAATACCACGATGAGATGATCTGGTCAGGTTCCATAGAATAAGTATAGACGCCATCAGAAGACTTAATATCGGCAGCAATTACTTTTTCATCTTCGCCTTTCCCATCAGTTAATGCAACGGATTTCACACCACTGGACTGCTCGGTCTCGGTTCTGTCCTCAACCTTTAGAGACAATACGAGTTTCTGGTTAACGAATGTGCCAAACGACAAAATGTTAACAATTTTGTCCCAAGTGGTTTCCGTAGTTTTGTCTAGCCGAATATATGTGGGCTGAGGTGCTTTCGTATCTGCACCATCAGTGATCAGGTTACCTCCATCACGATAAACGTTACCCGCATTGTCGGTTATTTCAAGTTCGAGTTTGTGGCTTCCGTCAGGTCGAACTGAGCGAGGGTCAGTAGAATTATTCCAGTCTGTTTTAACATAGAAGTCAACTTTGTCACTGGGATTGTGAGAGAAATTCTCATAATTAATCCAATTTGCAGACTTTACATCGTTGTCCCATCTATACCGGATACTGCGAATACCGGATTCACCATCAACAAAAACGCCTTTTGCATCAAAATAATGCTCACCCTCCAAGCCGTGATTCTTGAGAGTTAATGATGATACACTGGGGAGATTGTTGTCAATAATAAGACGGGATGTGGAATTGTTGCCATTAAGCTTTAATGGCAAATCAACAGTTGAAGATTGATCACCATTCTCAATTGTAGCAGACAAGGAAATATCCTTGAATGTTTCACTTTCTGCTAATTCTACAATGAACTCACCACTCGCCCGATAAATATTTTCACGAGAATAAAAACGGGGAGAATCATCAATCACTTCCTGCCCATCAGACAGAATAAACTTCACAGGCATATCGTGGCTCAGTTCAGCATTCAATGTGATTTTTACAGCACCATTTGCAACAATACCAAAATCATACTGTTCCAGATACGATGCGCCAGCTCTGTCTATTGAAGCGGAAGACAGAGTTGCTGCCGAAGGACTAGAGGGAGTAGGTGTACTATCTTCTTGCATTGCAAGGATATAGTTTGCATTACCAGTTGCTGTAGCATCATCAATTTGATAGATGTAAACGTTGTTTTCATCAACTGAAATGCTAACAATAGCTGTAACATTAACATTATCGTTGGCTTTAATATCATTCTGGTTAATATTATACTCAATCTCCTTGGGCAGCTTTTCGCCTTCGACAAAAGTGCCAACAGGAGTTAAGTGTATAATTGCCGGAGATATTTTGGCTGTCTTTGTGACGATTTGGAAGTTTGGCTCCAAATTGAGTGTGTACTTGTCTTTGTCATCACCGATAAGCTCAAAGTCAGATACCTGTACATTTTTTGCGTCACCAGCATTAGCATCATCAAAGACAGCTTTCGCTGTTAGCGTAACATCATCTCCTGTATCGATGCCAATCAGCTTTACATTAGAAAGATCAATCTCAGCAGTTGTTGTTCCATCATATTCCTTGTCATAAACAGTCATAGAATCAACGAAATTCGCTTCTACTGTAACTGATTTTAGTTCGTCTTCTTCGATAGCATAGGTTGGAACAACCGAAATGGGAATCTGATTCCATGCTACTATCATGCTACATGCGAATGCAAGTATTTTAGTTCCTCTCATTTTAAGCACCCCTTCCGTTTGATTATTGCAGATAGTTGCAGGGATAGAACTGTGCAGAACAGTAATCCAACTACTGCAAAACTGTTTTTGCTTTTCATTATCACCATTATCAGTAGAATCATAAAAGATGCCGCTGCGGTCACAAGAGGTATCCGTTGTGTTTTAGTCTTGCATTGTAAATGCATTTGTTTGCATTTAATTGTCAAAACGATTTGAATAATTATCCCGAAAAGTAATCCTATCCAGAACAGAACTGCTATGATATAACCTGATTTTGGTAGTCCATTATCTGTTTTTAATGTTGGGATAAACAGCAAACTAACTGATGATACAAAGAACGAAACAGCGGAAATGGCATTTAATAAAGTAAGTTTCTTAATCATTTACACGCCACCTCGTCCTATATCCTGATCCTTGTACTTAGTATTTCTTTTGTGCTTAGTATTGTAAAGAAAATAAGCTCCAAGCCAGCATAAGCCAACCGATACAAGGAAAATAACGAAAACGATGAAAAATATAGTCGAATATTTCAAGTCAGTTTCGTAAAACAGATCCCATTTTATTACAAACCTGGTGAAAAGATATACCAAGATCAAAGCGCCGGTAATTATGCCTCCGATTCTTATCCATATTAAATAAGAAGCCTTTAAATCTTGCCAGAATTTAAGCAAAGTCTGTTTGCGTTCTTCCTTGAGGTCGAGTTTTTGTCTTTCTTCAGCTCCTGACATTAATGGCATATCAATCACCTCCAATCTTTGTGAGCGGGGCAAGTAAATTTTGAACGGTTTCTCTCTCTACTCCAAGAGAGCTGGCTACAGTATCAGTTTTTCTACCTGACATAAGTTTAATTGCGATTTTGGCTACTATCTTTCGGTATTCTTCTTTTTCAGAGTATTCAAGAAGAACATTATAGGCTGAAGAAAGTATTTCTGTGTCGCTATCATCAGCATCATTCACTTGTGTTAGTGCTTTTGCCAGTATGTATCCGTCACAGTCAATATTAGAAGATATATTCAGTCTGTAGATAGTTTTGGCTACCTCATCCATGTTGTCACTCTTACCATTTTGAATAATCAAGTCAATATATGATGACCATTCTGATTGATTAGGAAGATGCTTTTTCATTAGCGTAGCTAATATATCTGCCTCTTCGCTGTCGATCACATTATCATTGGGACTACCGCCGTAAGTAAATTGAAGGATATCTTCAAAATTCTTTTTTCTCGATTTTTTCAAGGGTACTTCCATCATGTCTTCAGCAACAGTTGTAAAAGTAGTTCTTTTCTGATTATCGGTGTAGTTCTTTTTTAATGTTTTCCACCTGTCTCGTGCTAAGGGGTTCGCCAAAATTATCATAATAAGCCATAGAGCCAAGAAGCAACTCGCAAATGCAGCACAGAAGCCTGAAACACCAAGCATTTGTCTAACAAGAGGGTCGGACTTTCGATCAAGAGATGGAATGGCATCTCTTGCTCTTTCAATCTCCGCTTGTAATTGATAGAAATTATGATAATATGAATCCTGTGACTCATTAGGTGATTGAAATCCTTTGAATCTTGTCTTAGTACATTTACGAATAATATTCTCTAATGCTTCATGGAATGCAATATCAATCCCCCGAAAGTCGCGATCACAGTAACCCTCAGTAGTGCCGTTTCGGACGCTGGTTTCAGCCTGTGCCTCGATTTCACGATTAAAAAAGCGAGGGTCACTAGAATTAGGAATTCGCTTAAACGCTTCGTCGCATATTTCATAAATACGAAGGCATTCCGAAAAAGTAGCACCAAATCCAAAAATATCACTTTCTACAGACACGAGTCCATGAGTAAGAACAGGTCGCTGTGATATAAAAGGGAATAAGCCTTTATTCGGGGAAGCGTAGCACTCCGGGGCAGCGTATCCAACAGTACCATAGGCGTAAAAGTTATCTTTTCCAACGTCCTGCCATTGTGTATCGCTGTAGTCCGCAGTAAAAGTACATTCAGATTTATCGCTATAGTGTTGATAGGTTCGTCCTTCATAAATACTTTGAGATCTTCCAAAATCTATCAACACCAGTTCTTTACCGTGTTTAGTAACCATGATGTTTTCAGGTTTAATATCGCAATGAAGAATAATGGGAGAATTAACATTTGTTTTTCCATTTCTATCATTAACGTTCGAGACAAACTTCATTATCTCACAAAGATTGATCATGAATTGGATAATCTGATTCTGGAATTTAACTACTTCACGGTAGGAATGATCTGTTGTATTTCGCTCCCATCTTCTGGTTTTCGTGTTGTATGTATACCATTGCTTTATACAATAGTCTTGAAGAGAATCACCATCAATGTACTCTTCCACAACACAGAAGTATCCTTCGCTTGTGATATAGCCACCATTATACGGAAGCTGAAAATCCCCCAAATCCTCGATTACGTCAAGCACACGAACGACAGATCGGCATGTTTGTAAAGACTCCAATATTCGATACTCTCGATTCATAAAATCATATAGTCTGGATTTAGGTTTAAATTTTAAAGCACAAGAGTACCGTAAATCATTTCCATATTTAACGCCTTTGAAAACAATACTTTCTGTACCCTCAGCAATAAAGCCATCTTGGTTTATACCATATTCTGTATCGATTCTGTAGTTAAATTCCGTTCCTCGGATTACGCTGCTCATTCATCCTTCTCCTCGTCATAATCCCTGAAAAGTATGTTGTAGATAGTATCGGGATCGTTTTCTGTTGTTGGCTTTAGTGATAATGTCACGGCTTCGCCCGTGCTATTTGAAGAAGCCCCAACTGAACCAGATACTCCAGTCCGACGTTTATTGTCTGTCATTTGTTCGCACCCTCTTCCGGTTCGCCGGCTTTTCTGTTCGACTCACCCAAATCTCGATCAATTGCGTTATACTGATCAACAAGGTCTCTGACAATCGTATCATTGATTGTATTTAAAACCTCCTGAATACCTCCAACCTTTTCCAGGATGTGGTCAGATACAGACTTGTAAGAGGCGCGTCCGACACCGTCCCAGTTTGCAAGGAGCGTGCTATTTATCCGCTCAAACTCAGTGCGAATCGCTGCAAACTCTTTGATTGCTTCTTCGCTACCAGTGAGAAAACCTTCAAGTTTTCCAATATCTGCTTTGATAAACTCAGACATTTAGGATTCCTCCTTTTCCTTGATGAATTTCAGTTTCTTCAAATCGTCCTTATCAATAGAATAGAAATAACCATCACCCTCTTCACAAGGGGCGTATTCCTCTTGCAATGACTTAACATCCATTGAACCGAAAATCGACTTTCCGCCACGTTCGCTGACAAACTCGGCGATGCTATCAAGGAGAAACGCATTGCCAATTGTCGTATGGAAGTTATCCCTAGTTTCACTATCACTTATTGGTTTTACATCAGTAAAAATGAAGATCCAGTTCATCTCATCTGCGCGAGCTACCAGTGAAGGAAGAATTACTTCCATAAAATCTTTTGACGCTGTTGAGTTGACATACAAGAATTTACTCTGTAATACAAACACAGTATTGCGTTTATCGACTGTTGCAGCCTGTGAGGGAAGAACTATTCCTGTGCCAAAAATCTCAGCAAGAACAGGATTACTCATTCTTCTCACTTGTGAAAGATCCATATACTGCTCATGGATTAGTTTTACAAAAAGCTGCATAGGAGATAATTTTGTAGTTACTGTTTTCAGCGCTTGTTCCCGGCTTACTGTTGTAGTAGCCTTTTCTTTATATGTCAGATCCTTTTCTTCATGTCCGGAGATATCTTCCTTACGGACTGTACTTACCTGATTAGAAAACCACTTCAGTTGTTCTCTTCCATCATCGAAAAATACGAAATTATACAATAAATCTTCGATAAAGCCCTTTAGCAGCACTTTTAATAGGTTGGTCTTACCAAAGCCTTTTTTACCATAGATGGCTACACATTTTGTCGTGGTGAAGTCCACAGTAATTGGCTTGCATTCTGTATAATCTAATCCAACACTTACAGCACAAGAGGAGCAAATTGGCTGTTCACCTGCAAATTCTTGATAAGATTCACATGTGAGGATTTCAGGAAATCGTTTGTATTTCTTGACTGCTCTTTGTTGGAAATACTTAATGAGGTTTTCCTGGAATTCTTTTGAACCGATATCATCCGCTATATTAAGCTGTAGTTCATATGCCACCTGCATTGGATATGTAGCCGCATTATCTGCGGTATTGACTGTAACATTCGCAAATCCATGCCCGGGGTTATTGCCAACTGGAATAACTTTATGATTAAAAACCTCAAGATAGCTGTCCTGCGGAAGCTCTAATGCTATTTTCTGCTTAAAACTACCCATTAGCGAACTTGTACCTTTGGTTGATCCCGCTGTCATGACTACTGTAATTCCCTTTGACAAGCCATCTCTACACAATTTCGCTAGCTTTTCTTGGTATGCCGTATATCGAGGTTCATCAAGGAATGCATTTACATTGTCTATCAGTAATGTAGTGTGTATTGGCTGTCCTTGAGTAACATCACGGTAATTCTTACCCTTAAGCTGCTTAATATTGTCCTTCAACTGATCTTCCAGAAGTTTGAATACACGCTTAACATATTCCTCATTAGCATTATCAAAATATGCAGCTACGAGCGGAAGATGCTCAAATTCAGCTAAAGCCCCACCAAAATCAAGGATAAAGATCTGCTCCTGACTCTCTCGATACTGCTTATGTAAGATCGTAACAAGCAGCTTGATGAAATTTGTTTTGCCGCTCATTGATGACCCATAAAGTACAATATTTGATTCCAACAGGTCGACAACAAACTTAGGCTGATCCTGTATAACTGGAATATCCTGTGTTCCGAGTAAACACAGCATCTTGCTAATAGCCATTACGATCACCTCCACTCTGTAGGATCAGGCGTGTTACTGCTAAGCGGACGTTTGAAAATAACTCTTGGAGTTCGATAATACGCTTCCTTCGTATTAGGCTCGTTGTTCGCTTTTTTTAACGCGCCAATGACCTGAACAATATAACTTAACTGTGTATCGTGCTCATTGACATTTACAGAAGCCTGACGGATTCTTGCATTGTTCTTTGTAGAAATATAAAAGTCTGTTTTGTGTGGACCGCACGGCTCAACCTGAGTAACACTAACAACAGGCTCAATATTCTCGTCTTTATTTGCACCGGTATATGCCGATTGAAAGTACATGAATTTGCTACCTGTTCCTACAAGCAGATATGCTCTGCCATTACCTGGCATTGTAGGTGATGCGGCATCTGTTCTACCATCGAGCATTTCTTTCGATGCGGCTCGAGTAGCAACTTTCAAGCATATTCTGGATTTTGAATTGATACGGATATCCTCGGTGATTGCGCCTTCAATGTTCTGAGATACCAGAATAATATGAAAGCCTAAAGTTCGGCCAACTCTTGCGATTGTTGTGATCTCAGCGATAAAATCAATATCATCGCTTTCGCTGCTGAAGCGTTTAAGTTCTGTAAACTCATCAACAACAAGTACGAGATGCGAAAGAGTCTGCGGTAACTTATTATCTTTACGAAGTTTGCGCAACTGCTCTCGCTGCTGCGGATTTAGGGACTGTTCAGCTTCAGGAGCACTCTTACCTTTTAGAATCAGAGATATTGTCCTTTCAGCTCTGATATATGCATCAACATTGTCAACGCCAAAAGAATTAAGCAGAATTTTGCGCCTTTTTATTTCTGCATTCAGCACTTCAAGAAATCGCTTCAACATATATACGGCTGAGATGCCTTCACTCTCACCAGCGGTATCATCAACGACGCCAACGCAATGAGGGAGAGACTGCAATCTATTCGAGAAGCCGCCGCCCTTCATATCAACTAGCATTAAGTTAAGATATGTAGGGGAGAACTTCATACACAAGCCTATGAGGTAGGTTATGATGGTTTCTGATTTACCTGATCCCGTGGTACCTGCTACGAGCATATGGGGTCCGTCGGCTTTTTCGTACAAATCCAAGTCTACTATTCCATGTTCGTTTTTTCCAATATGAACAGACAAATTACGAGTCACATCATTTGATAACCAGTTTTCATAGATTTGCTGAACAATTTGGTTCTGTTTTACCATCTCCGGGGTGTATCCGTACATTTCAAACAGAGTTACCATTGAGGGAACATTACCGTTTTCTGCGATACGTCGATAGTAAATCGCACTTAACTGTCTAAAAGCTGTTTCGTATGCACTAACTTTTTTTCTTCCCTCTTCGCTCATTGGATCAAAGAACACATCACTGTTACTAAATTTCTTATAGTCAATCAGATTCTCAATATTACTTGTGGTATTTCCACCAGAACTTCCATTCTTGCTTAGACTGTTAAGTGTTACTCTTGAAAGCACATTATATCGGTCACTAACCTTTGCATCATCTTCAGTTGAATGTGTGAATTCTATGATGTTTCCACAATATCTAGGAAGCTGTGCAAGATTCTGGCACGCAAAGATGAATGTAAGGCCATTAGAATTGATATAATCTTCACCTTCAGCAGGCGGCTTTGGAAGATATTTAGAGAAACCTGTCTCTTTGATGTCGTAATCATCAAATACAATGCATACGATTTGCGTGTACTGCTCTTCTGTCTTATCCTCCTCTTCATCTTCACTAGCTTGTTTTGTACGCTCACCCATGATTGCCTGCAACTTACCAAAAACGATAGCAGCACTCATCTCATCAAAAACGAACTGTGATGCATCTTCAAACAGCTCATTTGTATGCGGAAGGCTCTTCAGATTCTTAATTATCTCAGCCTGCTTACGTTTATCGCTTTCTTTTTTGAAGAAGAAAACAAATTGCAGATCTTCCGGAGTGTGGTAATACGCCAACTCAAAAACAATGTGTTCAATGAATCTTGAAGAATAATTTGTGTTAGATTCAATCACACCGAGAGCACCACAGTTTTTCAAATTAAGCACCAAAGGTGGCTTTTGTCCACTTTGCTCCGCTTGTAGATATTTGAATTGATCGTTAGCCAAATAATCAGATAATTCCGACAGAAGACCTGTTTGTTTTACTGTGACTGTTTCTTTCTTCTTTTTAGGCAGTTTTTCGGGCGGGATGATTATTTCAATGTATCTTCCTTTATCATCCTTATTTTTATGTATTACAAATCCAATATCTGAAACGATCTCATCTTTTTTCTCATTCTTAATTTCAAACATTGGAGCAACCTGCTTAGACTCACCAAGTGTAATCTTAAAGAAATCCAGATCGCTTTGAGATCTTGCAAATATAGCGCGATCAAGTTTTTTTGTATGCTCGAACAACTCAGAAATCCTAGGATATGTAGTACACAGGTAATTTATATCACTGTTCTGCCATTCAAGTATTCGCTCCCAGATTCTGGTTAGGTAACTTTCGTAATTTGTTTTCCATTCTTCAATGGATTTCTCACTATCCTTACCTTGCTTAAAGAAATTATAGCTCTGCGTAACCATAGTAGCAATTGAAGTAGTCATCATCATTGCTATCATTGAAAAACCAGATGCATTGTCATTGAACAATGCCATTAAAAGTCTGCTTCCGCATAGCGCTGCCATTGAAATACCTGTAGGGATTATAATGTCAAAATAACTTCTTTTTTGTCCTCCGGGGATTTCTCCAGCCGGAAGTATATCAATAACAGAAGGCTCTGCAACAGCAATTCTTCTAGTGCTGATATTGTACTCCATTGTTTCGCTGTCGCACAGTGCAGGTTGATCATACTGTGGGAAAAGTGCTGTCAGCGTTACAGTATTGTTTTTCGGTATTACCAAACAACTTGTAGTTACTATTCCCAGTTCATAAAGCTTTTTGTCAAGATTGTCACTAACTTTTATTAAGTCAAGTTCCTTCTTAGCTCTGAAGAAAACCACAATCTCTGAATGCGATTTCACATATTCCTTAAAAATACCAAAATGTTCAGAGTCATTCTTCTTGAGTCCATAGTATATAGCTTCAAGTAGAGCTTTAAGAGTAATGTCTTTATATAGTAAAAGCGATAATTCTTCGCCATCTTTTTCAAATTTAACAGACAGAAGCAGTTCATTGTTTTTCATTGAGATTCAGTCCTTCCAATTCGAGATTTTTCGGCTATTAGACGTTCGATAATGTCAGAAATATCAAGCTGCGGCTTGGGGGGAAGAGAAATGCTCGGAAGATGAACTGAAATGACCTCTGGGTCAACAGTGATTTTTTCCGGAACTGCCACATTCGTTCTAATTCCATCGAACTTTTGCTTGATAGCCTGTGCTTCTTCTTCGGTCTGTTCAGCTACCACTACAGCAGAAGGTACATCTACACCAGTAGGAATGCCATCGAACCTCTGCTTGATAGCCTGTGCTTCTTCTTCGGTCTGTTCAGCTACCACTACAGCAGAAGGTACATCTACACCAGTAGGAATACCATCGAACCTCTGCTTGATAGCCTGTGCTTCTTCTTCGGTCTGTTCAGCTACCACAACAGCAGAAGGTACTTCTACTCCAGTAGGAATACCGTCAAA
>Ga0255347_1001301_pt1 | contig 41354 bp, 29 predicted proteins | sample wastewater_treat_2_FD_192479 | JGI IMG/M metagenome (GOLD analysis project Ga0255347, IMG submission 192479) | Wastewater microbial communities from Lulu Island WWTP, Vancouver, Canada - plant24 | ecosystem: Engineered > WWTP > Wastewater > Unclassified | place: Canada: Vancouver, British... | reverse complement strand
GTACCAGCGGTTTCCTGCTTATGGCCAGCCTCTTCTTCAGGATTTTTTAACTTTGGATCATGAATGTCCTTATCGTTGAAGACGAAAAGAGTCTTGCAAATGAGATTGCACTCTTCCTGAAACGGGAGAACTTTCTTTGTGAAATGGCCCATACGGGAAGGGAGGCATCGGAAAAGATTGCCGTCAACCTCTACGACTTCGTGCTCCTTGACCTTGGCCTGCCGGACTACAACGGACTTGACCTGATCAGAGAGGCAAAGAAGATCAATTCCGATGTCTCTTTTATTATCATTACTGCACGTGGCGCAGTTGAAGACAGGGTTAAGGGCCTTGACCTCGGAGCTGACGACTATCTTCCCAAACCCTTTGCACTGGCAGAACTGCACGCACGGATAATGGCAGTCGCCCGAAGAAAGTTCCGGATCTCCTCTCCTGACATTACCCTTGGCGATTTCGTTATGAAAACTGATTCAAGGAAGCTGATGTCCGGACAAAAGGAAGTGGAGCTGACCAGGAAAGAGTTTGACCTGCTCTACTACCTGGTAATCAACAGGAACAAGGTGCTTACCCGTCACCAGCTCTACGAGCATATCTGGGGAAACACCCTCGATGACCAGTATGACAGTAATTTCATAGACGTACATATTAAAAATATCCGCAAGAAACTCAACGCCCATGCTCCCGCGCCCTGGCTGGAGACAGCAAGGGGTGTGGGATACAGGATTAGCACTGACAATCAATGAAGAAGAGGGGCATGATGAAACTCCAGACAAAGCTTGCGCTTTTCAACCTGCTCTCCAAACTGGTCTTCTCAGCCCTGTTTATCGGATTCCTCCCGTTGATAATAGAACGCATCAATGTCAGGCAGACTGACAAAGAGCTGGTCAATAAAATGGAGGAAGTGATAAGTCTCATCTCGGAGGTGGGAATCGAACCCTTTATCCATTCTGACACTGCTGCCGGTTTCGGAAGCTATAACATCCTGAAGGAGGAGTATATAAGCCTGGAAAGGAGCTCAACTGATGATGAGTGGAATTACATTGACATCACTCAGAGAATAATTGATGATGAGGTTATTGACTACAGGGTTCTTCACTATTCCCTGAAGATTGACGGAGAGTCTTATCTGCTCGAAATCGGAATGAGCCTGGCCAGCATAACCTATGCTGCCAGAAACATCCGGAACGTGATTCTGATTTTCCTGGGGCTTTTCATTCTTGTCACACTTCTCTCTGACCTGACATATACGGCACGGATACTCAGGCCACTGAGAAAAATAACGGGCAGGCTCGGAAAGACTTCATTTCCCTCATTTGATGTTGCTGAGCCACTGGTGACATCCACCGAAGATTTTGCCAGGCTTGACCGCGCCCTCAGGGAGATGATGAAAAAAATCAGCGAGCTGTTCAGCAAAGAGAAGGAGATAACGGTAAATATCTCGCATGAGCTGATGACACCGGTGTCAGTCCTCCGCAGCAGGCTTGAGAATATGCTGTTGAACGGGAACCCGGACCCGTTGACAGAAGAAGGTATTGAAGAGTCTCTCCGCACGCTTCACCGGCTGAAGGTGCTTGTCAATTCAATGCTTATGATCGCCCGGCTCGAGAGCCATCAGTACCTGAAAGAGGAAAGCGTCAGAATCTGCGATATTGTAAAGGAGGTCACCGGAGAACTGGAACCCATTGCCGAGGACGGCAAAGTGACGGTCACACTCACATGTGAAACCAATTTTATGATGAAGAACGCCAACAGGTCTCTACTCTTCTCCATGCTGTACAACGTAGTCAACAATGCCGTCCGGCACACCCCGGAGGGCGGAAGGGTAAATATTCATTGCGGTGAAAACTCAGGCAGATTTGAGGTTTCGGTTTCAGATACAGGCAAGGGGATGTCACCGGAACACCTTGACCGGCTTTTTACGCGTTTCAGTAACCGGCCTGACAAATCCGGCAACGGCACAGGGATCGGCCTTGCCATAACCAAATCTATTGCTGATTTTCATGATATTGCAATAAGGGTTCTGTCAGAGCCGGGTAAGGGAACACAGTTTTTCTTCTTTTTCCCCTTAAATTCATTATAGCTTCATTTTCACCGGTTTATTTTTGGTCTGTTATTATAGGAATGAACTAAAAAACAGAACAAAAATGAAAAAGGAAATGCTATTGGGCGCTATAGCACTTTTGATCAGCGCAGGTGTCATGGCACAAACTACTGAGCCAACCCAGACACAGACCCGGGGAGATGTTGGCAAAGAGGTAAGGGAACAGGCCAGGAACAAGGGGGAAACTCAGAAATCAATGAATCAGGCAAGAACAGCCTCCAAAAACAAAGGTGCTTCAAATGCTGTCAGGTCTAATCGCCCGGTAACAGTAAAAGGGACCGGCGCTGGTCGCAGGTAACCTGATATTCATGGCTGAGAAAAAGCCGGCGGAGAGATCTGCCGGCTTTTTGTTTTAACATGTGCCCGTAATATTCAACAGTCCGGTATACCTTTCAAATGACTGCTCATAACTGCCTGATTATCAGGATTGATCATCTCTCCAATAATGAACAATCTAATTCATTGATCATATAGCTATTAAACAATGAACTACCGGTTAGTTACAAGAGATAATGCATCCTGGTGGCCAGGGAACCGGTAATCGAAGAATACCATTTTATGCTTATTTATCACTCCTGAATTGTCGTCAGACTTGAAGGCATAGGATACTACATGAGCTGTTGTGGCTGCAGGAACCATAGCCGGCGAGACCGGCCTGAAATATGCAACAATAGTCAAATTCTCGCAGAACATGCTCCCTGGACTGATAGCATTTGCAATTTCTATTTTCTGTGCCTATAGAGGCAGGGGCGCAAATGAAAAGGGACAGCATTACTGTCTGCACCTCCAGGATTATGTCAGCCCCTGACTTTTTGGCGAACAGGAGCAAAATCAAAGCACACGGAATCTTAATGCTCATTGTATGTGCAGATCATATGTAAGAACACCCTGCAAAATAACGACATTCTGCACGAAATTAGATAGGGGTACTGAAATGAGTTTCAGGTAAACGCACTAATCTGTTTCTTACTCTCTCAGTATAAGCTTAATTGGCACCCTGATGAAACGTGCCCTGTATTTTTCAACATCGCTAAAGACATCCCCGGGGTTTAACGAATTTACACAATATGACACCAGCAACCGGTTGTTTTCAATGTATTGCATATGCGCCAGAGCATTGTATGTAAAGACCCGTTTACTCGTATCAGCTTCGGTCTCGGCAGTATGATAGATGAATTTCTTGTTATGAAATCCCCTGTCCGGAAAATCTGAAACATAGGTATATATATCTGCCCCTGCCCTTTCTTGTGTCAGAAGTATGTATTTATTCCTGTGCCTGAAGATGCTGAATTGTTCAGAAACTGATATGTCAATATCCAGAGGAGCTGCCCTGCTGATATCCCTTTCCCACCCGGCCCCTGTGGAGAATTCCCAATCGCGGTACAGCGTGCTGCTATTAAAAGGTACACGGGCTGCATGTATTTCAGCTTTAGCTGAAAGGTTTCTCGTTCCGAAGATATAAACGTACCCGTTATCGACCATGACACAGTTGCCGAAATCGATCTGACTTACAGGGTAATCAATCTCAGTGCGGTGCGTTTCAAGATGCCTGAAATCAGGATAGCTGAATGACAACAGATCGATGTGAGATATCCTGAACGAAAAAATCATTTCTGCCATATCAACGGTTTCGTCATCTGCGCCTTCCGGAAGTCCAAAATTTATGACCGCAGAAGTATCATTCACCAGGCTGAGGGCAAAGACATAGATAGTATCATTTCTGATGAAGCCATGACCAGGCCAGTACCAGCGGTATGTGGAATCACCAGGCTCATTCACGGGTTCCATTAGTGTCAGGGGAGCATCAATTGTTCCCCTGACAATTGCCATGGCGGCGGTTTTCTCCTTATTGACAAGATTAAACGCATTCCGCAGCATCGGGGTGCTGGTATCACGGGCCCCGCTCCTGACCTCCCCAATGAAACAATCACCTAACAGGAATATGGAAGAGCCATCAGGCAACGGGAAGGAGAACAGGCCATCAGCACCCGAAATACCCCCTGAGTCTGAATAGAAGACAGATCTGAATTCATTGTCAGGTGATACGGCTTCTGCCCCTGTTCCTGATCCCGGCTTGCATGATGGGCTGAAAAGCAATACGCCTAACATTCCTATGGTGAATGCTTTGCTTTGGATGTTCCCTGGTTTTGTCATCTGATCATCTTTTAAAATATGCATCATAAGTTTATGTAATTCTTCTATTTGTACCTGACTTTAATGAAACGAGGATGATAAATGGTGGCATCTTTCCGGATATCTTCCCAGAAGTTTAATGTGATGGTATTGTAGCTGACAAGGAGTTCACCGGGTTTTGAAAGATGATAATGTGCCTTGGCATTATATGGCAGCAAACCTTTTTCAGCATACTCGGGGCAGGTGTACACTTCATTGATCTCTCCGAATGGCCCTACGGGGCTGTTGCCGACACGAATGCCTATTTTATCAGATATGCCCATTACGGTAAAAGTCAGAAGGTACCTGCCGTCACCTGTAGGTGTCACACTGAGCTCGTTTGAGATATCATCTGTTATTGGCGCGATGTTCTCTTTTCCCTCTACCCACTGTTCTCCGTTCCAGAAGGCCCATCTGTCAGTCTCTTCAAAGTCAGCAGGCCTGGTTCGTGCTGCCAGAAGCGATTTCTTCCCCTCCGCTATTCCGTAAATATAAACGTACCCGTCGGGGTTGGGAGCTCCTGCCTTTCTGGTGTTCACAAAAATCCCGCTTCCAAAATATGTTCTCCCAAGCACCGGATGAATAAAGCCCAGGCCCGTAGGTATCTGTTCATAGACCTTTATTCCTTCTGGTGCAGGATTCTTTATTTTCAGGAGGGCAACATTGGTAGCTTCGAAATCAAAGACATTTGGACCTGTCTTGTGCACATGATATGCAAAGATGTAAAGTGAATTTTTTCTGGCATGATTGATGAATCCGTCGCCCAGCCAGAAGTACTCTCCTTCGGTGCTGTTACTGTTATCAGGAGTGAAATAGGTGGCCGGGCTGCCGTCACTGTTTTTTTTGTACTCAAAAACAATTGCCTGCCTCTCCGGTATGATACCTGACATCCAGGCAGTTGTATTGTTAACCATGACGTTGCCGGCTTGCGGCACATTATCTTTAACCTCACCGATATATGTATCGCTGAAAATGAAGAGAGTCTTCTTGTCTTTGTTCTGCTGATCTTCAATGCCATCAAGAGGTATGGAAAAAATACCATCGGCTCCAAACCAGCCGGAGGTCCGCTCCATCAGGGCGGTCCATTCCGGTGCAGGCTCACTGGTAAATGTCATCGGCTGCAGGGACTCAGACTGGTTCCTGGCAGCATCGCTGCCTGGTTTCGGATTGCAGCCGCTGACTATCACCACAACTGATATCACCGCGAGGATCCTGCTTTTCATAATTGTAAGTATTTCAAGAGTCATTTGTCCTGAGTTATTCCTTAACGTATTTTATGATCGCATCCTTCCAGACCAGGTATCCTTTCCCGTTTAGGTGAAGTCCGTCAATGCTGTATGCAGGATTCAACTTGTCATTCTCAAGCCTGAAGAGAGTGAACAGATCAATATATACCAGCCTGTTCTCTGACGCGATCTGTTTTAAAAGTTCGTTAATCCTTATAATATCGGCATTGCGACGGGTATAATGTACTGCATCATCAGTAGGGAGGATACTCTGAATATAGATCTTTGTATCTGGCGTTGAGTGTTTGATGCATGCTATTATCTTCCTGTAGTTTTCGACTATATACTCCACACTCTTACCATTAGAAAGATCGTTGGTCCCGATCATGATAAAGATTTTCGACGGACTGGATTCAGTAACTTCATCAAGACGTTCCAGGATACCGTCAGTGTCATCTCCGCCAATACCTCTGTTCTTGACGTGTGTGTCACTGAAGAGCTCCCACCATTCGCTATTGTCAGTTATGCTGTTACCTAGAAAAATGATTTCATTTTCCGTATTTGGAAGGCTTTCAAAGTGCTCTTTCTTGTGATAGTAATAAGCCCTGAGCGCCTGGTTCCAGGCTGCAAGGTCTTCGGCATACTTATCATACTTCATGATCGCATCTGTTTCTTTGGGCGTCAGACGGGTGCTCATTGACGGGGGTGCGTCATCAGGATCACTGCCCCACTTGTGGTTTGGCCGCGATCCCATTGTCAGTAACAGGGTACCTCCTTTAGCCAATTCCGACTGGCTGAACCAGGGCTTGTCAAGGACAGTGCCGTCAAGTGTGGCGCCCCTGATATACCTGTTTTTATCAGTTGTATTTTCTGCCAGGATAATGAATTCTCCCCCTGGATAGAATCTTCCATCGAGATGGATTGTTGCCTTCTTAAAAAGTGGACTGCCAATTTCATAAAAAGGTTCGGCTGAAGTGCCGCCATTTGTCTGGAAAAGCCCGATGGCGCTCATCACGAATAACGCACCTGCCTGTGCAGGATCAAGCCCCGGGGTGATGATACAGGCGTCTCCTGAGGAATATCCGGACATGATTTCACGTGTCCACTTTTGTGTCAGCCATGGCACACCTGCATAGTTAAAGAGCCATGCTGCCTGTAGTGGGGATTGTTCGATGTTGTATTGACCAGAATATCGGATCTGCCTGATCATATCGGGGGTGATTTTCCCTGGCTCAACATGCCGGAGTGATCCTTCAATGCTTTTTTCCAGCCTGTCAATGAATGTTTCCCGCCCGAAGGTATTAATTATTCCGCTGACATCATGTGGAGCAAAAACGGATAAATACCTGTTGTCGTGACAGGTTAAATTACCATAGCTGAATGCTCTTTTCGTAAATGTTTTATAATCTGAAATATTACCTGATACCTTTGCCATCTGGGAGGTGGCAAAATCGATGAAAGCATATTCTGATGTAGCAGCAGCCGAGTCGGTCACTCCGGTCACGCTTCCCGATTTGATATAAGAATCGAGGTACCCTGCTCCTGCAAATCCTCCCCCTGCATGAGGCACCCCTGGTACTGTCCTGTCGTGAACGATTGCTTTGTACATCATGCTTGTATCATAATCGCGTATACCCTGCTGGAAAGCGGCTCCCATCATGGCAATCGCGTATGACGAGGCCATTGTTGCATTATATTCAATGCCTTCCGAAGCTTCGGGGATCCATCCGCCTCTGGCATATAGTTCCAGCAATGATCTCACACATTTGTTTGCCCGGTCAGGATCGCACAGATTCCTGAGCTGGAAAAGAGCTATGGTACCTGTTCCTGCAGGATCACACCCGTAAACAGGGTAAGCCGGATCGGTCAACACCTGTACCTTTTCATTCATGTCAACATACTTCCCGTTCACATCACTCCAGGTTGTATGTCCGGCGAAAGCACGATACATGCTTGTATAGAACATCCTGAGATTCTCCTCGTCACCTCCTTCGACGGTTATGGTTTTTAAAAGGGTGTTCCATTCCTCCCTGCTCTTTTCCTTCACAGAATTGAAGTTCCACGCGAATGGCCCCAGTTCAGTATCCAGGTTAAGCCTGGCCTGCTCAATGCTTACGAGCGAAATCGCTGACTGAACAAGTATTTCTTCTCCTTCCGTGGTCCTGAAGTTCAGGAAGAGACCCGCATCTTCATTATCATATAACTGATGGATATCGCCTCTGTCACGCAGTATTGTTTCCCCCACCCATCCGTTGAATGATACAAAATCCTTGCTGAATCGTATTACAAAATGAATTGTGTACAGGTTGTTCTCAGCTCCCAGCAGGCTTTGCTGTGTTGAAAAACCTTCTATTTCCAAGTTGCTTACTTTTCTTACGCGGGCCTCAAGTATTTGATAACCGCGGTCAGTCGGTATCTGCAGATCTATCACGATTCGGGCTGTATCAGCTTCAGGAAATGTATATCTCTGGAATGCTGTCCTTGTCGTTGAGGTAAGCTCTGCCCTGATACCATAATCATCGAGAAAGACCGAGTAATAACCAGGCAGCGCGGTCTCATTACTATGGCTGAAGCGTGAACGGTAACCGGAGCCGGGCTCCGTGGGTTTGCCGGGTGTCGTCTTCAGTTCGCCGGTGACGGGCATGACCAGGAGTCCGCCCATGGTCCTGGAATGGATATGACTGAAGCCCGCTATGCTCTCAATTTTGTAATCGTATCCTGCCTCCCATCCGTTTACCTGATTGTCAGGACTGATCTTTACCATACCTGAAGGTGTGGTTGCGCCCGGAAAAAGTGTCCACTGTGGAATAGTAGTGCCCATCAGCGGATCAACATAGTCAACTGGTTCTTTCAATTCGACCTGTGCACAGAGTCCGGAACAGAGTAAAGACAAAAGAAAGGAAAGAATATACTTTCTCATAAGCGGTGATTTGTATGGGCTTTCTCTGAATAGCATAGAATAGAAGTATTTTATTCCGGGTTCATAAACCCGATAATTCTGCCTGTTTATTTCAGAAATACTTTCTTTGTTTCAATAGCACCCCCACTTCTCAGACTTATGATCATTATTGCAGCAGGGAGGTGGCTGCAGTCTATCTCTGTGTCCATTTCAATACTGCGCGACAGGTATAACCTGCCGTCAGTGCCGTAGATGCTCAGCAGCGATGGGGTATTGACATTCCGAATGTGAATGCTCCTGGTTGCCGGATGGTAAGAGATCCTTCCCTGATCGTAGCCTGCCGGTACGGAGCCTATTCCAACCGGAGTGCTGAACAGTTTAATGGTATCAGGCACGGATGCGACAACCGCGCCCTCAACGTCCAGCCAGTAGAACCGGCCCCTGTAATTACGGGTGTCAGTGTATATGGAAGCGAAGTTGGAAGTGTTGACATTGAAACTGACGAGTATCCTCCCGTCATTCTGAAAATGAGGATGGGCAAAGAGGTTATACGTCAAATTGACAGCTGGCTTCCTGATAACTGCAAACCGGTTTTCAATGCCACCTGAGGCTTTGGTGTTCCAAGGTCCGGTGATCTTATCGGCTTCAAGTATCCACAGCTCTCCCACCAGCCATATTTCATGCATAATCAGGTAAAACTTCCCGTTCTTTTCATAGACATAGAATGACTCGCTCATCCCACGGTTGCCTATGGAGACAGCATCAGCAAGATCATTTGACCATGTGTCAGACCCGGCATAAAACTCCCATGGTTCCTCAATGGATTCTGACACCCTGGCAAGATAGGGCAAGGGATAGGTGAAAATGCCTGCGGTGGTATCTTTTACCCCAAAGATATACGTATGCTGACCACTCTTGATGACACACGCTCCAAACCGGAAGGTAGAGTCTGTCACGGACTCGAACCTGGTGGTTGATATGTGCTCAAAGCCAGGATACTTGAAAGAGGCCTTATATGTCGTTCCGACCTGAAAGTTAAATCCCGGTGTACCGTAATCTACATTCTTTATCCTGATGGCAAAGACCTTTACTATGTCATTCTCAATAACAGCGTGTTCAGGCCAGAAGTAATCCGCTCCTTCTCCCGGAACGAATGAGGAAGGGTTTTCAAAAGTGCCGCCATACAAGGAGGTCAGGTCATCTCCGGTCTCAAGAATAGCAGAGTTATTGATGAATTTCGATTTCAGTGGATTAATACCGAATTCTCCATTTTTTTCTCCGATAAAGCTGTCACCGAACAGCCAGAGGGTTTTATCATCTGGCAGGGGAAGGGAAATAGTAGCATCAGAGGCAAGCCATCCTCCCGTAACACTGTTGAATTTATTGAAGTGCTCTGGCGCCTCCCATATCACAGTCTGTGCAGAAAGGCATTGAGGCATCATACCCAGGCCCGCTAACAGCCAGAACAGAGCTTGTTGCGATCTGATGATACACTTAGCGTTCATCTTGACTGCAAATAGGTTTTACTGAATTTGTTGATATTATTTCCTTGTTTTCTCTTTTATCATTACTGGCTTACCGGATCTGTATTTGATTGCATAATATTCATTCTGATAGTACACATGGTGCATGCTGCCCTCAAACTGAAAACCCTGGCTGGCTTTTATTGCAGTACCGTCAGGATCAGGGTAGAAACCGAAAAAGTCTTTGAGCATGGTCTGCGCAAACGCTACACCTGATGATGATTCCCTGTTACACCAGTCGCGCTCGGGGATCCTTACCAGCGCCTTTTTGTTTGTTTTGTTCTCACCCCACAATTCATGAGCCTGAGCCCATATTCCTTCGTATGTGACGGGCTCAACAGCATGGTAGAAGTCAAGCGCCTGCTGCGGGAAACCCATTTGTGTAAGAGCATCCATTATATCAACCGGCCAACCGTCAAAAGCACCGAAAGGACCATGATCAGCACGGTCAGATTTGTCAGCAGCAAGATCCTTGAGCGACTGTGCCCTCATCCAGTGATCAGTCATCAGTTCATCATAGAGGAATCCCAGCATTTCACTCTTAATATTGGCGGGTATATCGTCAGGGATGTACTTGCCGAAGAATGAAAAATCAAGACAATGGCGTACCTCTATCTTTTTGTTTCCGGGATAGAGGCTGTTCCATACACCGTTTCCAGCATAAAGCTGCAGGATACGTTTTACCATTTCAGAAGCCAGGACATTCAGGGAGTCAGCCTTCTGTTGTTCTCCGCGATGCTGATGGAGCTTGGCTGTCTCCCGCATCATCCATGCATAACCGACATTGAACGATGGTACAATATGCTTGTAGGTAGGAACACACTCAAGAAGGTTCCATTCATCATCGCCGAAATCAGCCAGCCTGTAAACATCATCAGTGCAGCCTTCAGTGCCATAAAGAGAAATGTTCTTCCAGTTCATTGAGTAATCATCAAGATGCTGCAGTACTGTTTTATCGCCAATTGTCTCATCCAGATAAGCATAATCTCCTGAAACAGAAACATAATCGCGGATAAGTTGGAATAGTGCCCAGTAATTTGCGGAATAGCCGTTCCCCACACCTTTGCCCCCGAAATTATCCTTGCCGTAGTATTTGCTCGGGTCTATCTTAATCCATGAAGAAAGATGCTCTTTCATCATTACAGGATCAACCACAGCCCAGAGTGTTGACCACAGGGTGATATCCCAGAAGAAAGTGATGGATGCGCCCCAACGGGGTCCGCCTGTAAGAAACACCTTGCTGTGCTCCGGCAGGTTGGTGTTTATCAGGTAAAGCATTGTCAGCGGACTGGTATAATACACTTTCCTCGCCACGGCGTCATCAGTAACAAGAATGGGGAAGCAACCCGAGATGAGTGAATTCCCCGGCTTGAATATTTCATCCCATTTCTCTTCCCAGCTCCCTTTTATCCCACTGAAAAGTGTATCAAAACCGGCAGACCAGTCTGTAACATTCTGTTTTATCGTTTCCGGATTGTCTCCGTAAGCCATGAGGTACTTTATAGTCCTCTTCTCACCTGGCTTCAGCTCATATTTCCATGAGGCTGTTGCTCCGCAATTGCTGCCTGTTAGCCTGTCAGGGCCGGTAACTACAGAAAATGATGTAATTGCCTGTGATTCAGTATCACGGATATAGACAGTGTTGTTTTCCACATTTGTGGTGAATTTTTTACTGTTCATTATATCTGCATCACCAGGCCATCTCATCTTTACTTTCTGCAACACCGGCTTGCCATCAACCAGTTCCCATGCCCAGCCCTCTTTTTCAAAGACATTTTCGCCAAGGTGTTCCCTGATGTTCTCTACCTCCTCATTGCGGTTGGTGACTGTGCCTGACATGCTCGGATAAGGGTACCACCACTGCCAGTCTCCTCCGAACTTGCTGATAAATCCAATAAGATCAAGTTCAAGATTGGCCTCCCTGGTGACGGTGTCGCTGTTGGTTATTTCAACCTCCCACATGACCGCATCCTTTTCAAACAGCATTCTCGTTGAACTTAGAAAGTCCAGGTTGTCAATGCTGCCTTTTCTAAGTGCCTGGTACGGCTGCCACCGCCAGGAATTCGCCCCGGGCGTCTTTCCATTAACCCTCAGTGTTCCTGTGTGATACCCTCCGGAGAAAGGTGCAGAGACAAACCAGCTAATGGATGTCATATCCCTGTTTAGCAGCGCCTGACCCCTGAAGTTCCTGATGGAAGGTTCCATTACAACCGTATCCGTTGAAACCCATACGCCAGACAACTCTTCAAGTGAAGGGATGGCATGGCTCAATCCGGTCTGGACAGATTTACTGTCATTGCAACCGGCAAACCCTATCAGTGCCGGAAGCAGCAGGATAAATATTGACTTTTTCATTTTCGGTCTTTTTTATGTTCTGACATATGCTTTAATAGTTGCACATAGTTTGCCTTCCGATTCACCATATGGCCTGATGGAATAGGCTCCGACACTTGCGGGGACAATGAAAGTCTCGGCATAGTGAATAATGAACGGCTCAAATGAATTATCAGGGCTTTCAATAATGATCTCGCGGCCTTCAACAAGGTTCAGCACGTTAACTCCTCCATTGGTATTATGATTTACTTTCTTTGAGAACCAGTGCCTTCGTGTTTCAATGAACTCTCTTTCATGCAGACCGGTTGATTCTTCTGTCCATCCGTCTCCTTCAGAGATTTTCCGAAACCGGTTGATCAGGTTCTTCCTTACCCAGTCTGTTGTCCTGTACCATTGTATAACATTCATTCCATGATCTATATTTATCGGTCTGGGTCTCCCATCAATGTCAACACGGCCCCAATCCCAGAGCTTGAATGTAAAAATATAGGTGGTGGCGCTGATTTCCAGCACGAGGCAGTTCTTTCCCGAAGCATGGACTGTACCTCCCGGAATAAGAAAATGATCATGCTTCTTCGCCGGCCACCTGTTGATGTACCTGACATCATCAAACATTGATCCGTCATTCTGCGCCTTATTCAGATCATCAATCATCTCCCGGGGATTTATGCCCTCCCTCAGGCCAAGGTACACCGAAGGATCCTCCCCTGTATCTAATATATAATAACTTTCGTCCTGGGTATAGTGCATACCGAACTTCTCCTGGATGTATTCTGTGACCGGGTGTACCTGCAGGCTTAGATTACCTCCGTCCATCGTATCCAGGTAATCAAACCTGATTGGAAACTCATCGCCAAATCTGCCGTAAACGGCGTCACCCAGCAGCTCTGCCGGATGTGCAAATACAAGGTTGACTGAAGGCATCTCGAAGAGTCCCTCTCCAAAATCAAGCATCAGGCTCTGTTCCTCGGGGATGCAGTTAAAGCACCATGAGTAGTTTTCAGGTTCCGGATCAAGGGCAAACATCTTCTTCATCCATTGCCCGCCCCAGATGCCCTGATCAAAGGTAGGGACAATACTGAACGGTGTGGTCAGGGCTTTTCGCAGTGACCTGCTGAAGGCAGAGGCTGTTATCATTCGGGGATCATCCATGTCAGTGGTGTCAAGGACGAAATCCCACCTGGCCATAAGCTTTTTCTTGTGCCTGTCGCACACCCTCCAGTCAACAAAAAATGCTCTCTTGTACTTTGTCTCTGCCAGCTCCTGCCTGTTCCTGAGACCGAGATTCCCAACAATGCCGGCCCTCATCCTCAGCTCTGTCTCCCGGCGTGGCATATCAGCATAGACAAGGATTAACGGCTCATCAGCAATGAGTGATGCACCGTAGCCAAAGACAAGCACCAATCCTTCAGTTAAATCCCTTACTTTTTCACGACATGAGTTCAACTTTGCGGTGTCAGTGAGGTCTGAGAAATTGAACCGGGTAAGGTATCCGAAAATCCTGTCATTAGTGACATCCGGCCACGTTATCCTTTGCACCTCCTCAGGGGAGAAAAGATAGTCGTTGCTGGTAATAACCAGCTCAGGTTCAAGTCTTTCAGAAAATATACTGAGCAACTCGTCATAGTAAATTCCCAGGTTGCAATCAACCACTATGACAGTTTTCTGTCCGGAGACACTTTTTATTCTTCCGGATAATACACCGAAGATACTATCCCAACCCTTGAAATAGCCTTCGTTGAATTCCGCAACACGTATTACCGGTACTTTATTGAAATTAGGCTTAAGTATTTCATTTTCGTTAATTGTATCCTTCATTCTGAGTGAGTTTATGATTGAGGTACCTTTCTTTCTGAGGTATCGGGAACAGGAGATGGTAAGTCTGGATATTGGCTGTTGGCTTTGCTATTTGGACCCGTTCCAAAAGTTTCCCCATCCTCACAAGATCAAACCACCTGTGGCCCTCCATAACAAACTCCCATTGCCGTTCCTGCAGCAAGGCATCCTTGAACTCCTGGTAACTCAATCCGGCAGCAAGGTCATCAAGGTTTGCCCTTTCACGTATTGCATTTATAGCGTCATAAGCTTCAGTGGTAGGTCCTTTATGAATTTCATTAAGCGCTTCGGCATACATCAGCAGCACATCCGAATAGCGGAGATAGATATAGTCAACGTCAGATTCTCCGTTCTGCCTGCCTCCTTCTGCCTCCTGATCCCAGTATTTCCTTATGAACGGCCCGTCAAAGGTCTCACCCTCAAACTCAGTGATAAATGTTGCTGCTTTCCTTTTATCAGTGTCAGAGAAGCTGTCATAAAGGATGTCCAGCGGCCGCTCCCATCCCTGGCCGTTACGCGTGCCATTTTCAGAGATCGTGGTTGGCATGAGGCGTACTATGAACTGGTTTGTCGTCCATCCTTCGCCAAGTGTTCCGCTGAAATTGATTGCCCACAGGATCTCGCCGGAATTTGCATTACTCAGCTTAAAGATGTCAGCATATTCCGGCTCAAGAGTGTAATGACCAAGCACCTTCTCAAGGTATGTCCTGGCAGAATTGAAATCCGCAGCATTGTTGTTCAGTGCACCCCTTGTCAGGTACACCTTTGCCAGTAATGCTGATGCGGTCATGCTTGTTGGCATGCCTGCAACCCTGTTGGGGAACGGGTTTACGGCAAGCAGCTGCTCTGCTTTCTCAAGATCGCTTATTATGCTTTCATATACATCGGCTACCGGTGTCCTGGCGATCTGGGTCTCTGCAGCAGTCTTTGTTGAGAAAAGCTGAAGCGGTACATCACCGAACAGCCTGACGAGGTCAAAGTAAAGCATGCCACGCAGGAAATAAGCTTCACCCTGAAGGTGGTTCTTGATCTCCGGCCTTGAATAATCTTTAATATTCTCTGATTCTTCAAGCAGGACATTGGTCGAATTTAATACCTCATAGCAGCCAACCCAGATATAATATACCGTTGCATTATTGACATCAAAAGTGAACTGTGCCAGATCAAGCATGTCGATTGAAGGACCCGTCTCATAACAGTTATCGGATGCCAGATCCTGCAAAACCCAGTAATTATTGAAAAACAGCCCCCCGCCGGTCCAGGTCCATGTGATAAGTCCACCGAACATGCCATCGGCAAAGCTTACCAGATCTTTCTCTGAGGAAAAGTAATTGTCATAGTTCAGTTCAGAACGCAGGTCCTGTTCCAGGAAATCCTGGCAGCTGCCAAATGTTATAGACAGGAAGGTGAGGAATATGATTATTTTTTTCATTGCTTTGGATTTAGCGGTTAGAACGTTGCGTTGATACTGAACAGAAGTGATCTCGCGGTTGGGTATGCACCATAGTCAGCTCCCTTCCCAAAGACACTCCCTCCGAAAATGGAAACTTCCGGATCATACCCGGAATATCTTGTAAGAGTATACAGATTGTATCCGGTCAGTGACAGTTGGAGGTTACTTATCTTAATCTTGCTTAGGAGCTCCTTTGGCAGATTGTAGGAGAAGATTACCTGTTTAAGCCTGGCATATGAACCATCTTCAACCCAGACGTCTGACATTATTATACCGTGAGGCGAGGCATTTGCCCTCGGATATTCATTGGTCGGGTTGGTTTCGGTCCACCTCTCAAGCGCAACAGCGGAGTTATTCTGGTACCCGTCAAAGCTCTCAAGCTGGATCCTGTTGAAGTTGACAATCTCATTTCCGTAATCACCCTGGATGTAAATATCAAGTGAAAAATTCCTGTATGAGAATGTATTCCTGAGGCCAAATGAGAAATCAGGATTAACATTACCCAGTCTGTAGTAATCATCAACTGTCAGTTTTCCGTCAGGGACTTTGTCCAGGTACTTGCGGTCTCCCCACCTTGCTATCTTGGACGGGAAGAAGGGTACTTTAGCAGGGTCTTCATCAAGCTGGATTATGCCATCTGACTTGTACCCGTATATCACACCTATCGGTTGACCCTCACTGATCATCGTCCAGTCAAGGATATTCATGACAGAAGTCCCATAAATGTTGTCTGACTTGTCAAGGTTCGTCACTTCATTCCTGTTAAATGAGAGATTGAAGCGCGTATTCCACCTGAAGTCGCCTTCAAAGTTTACCGAGTTCACTGAAAACTCGATACCCCTGTTCTGCAGGTCACCAACGTTAGCCCATACATATTCAAATCCTGACGATCTGTTCACCGGGAGATAAAGCAGAAGATCGGATGTGTTCTTCAGGTAAGCCTCTATGGTAAACTCGATCCTTGACCTGAAGAGACTGAGGTCAATTCCGGCATCATACTGCCGGGTGACCTCCCATTTCAGGTCATTGTTCTGAAGAGAATAGACGTATGTCCCGATAACCTCAGCACCCGGGCCTTCCCCATAGAAATACTGATGTGTTCCCATGAGGCTTAATGTGGCACCTGACGGGATGCCTTCGTTCCCTACACTTCCGGCACTAAGCCTGAGCTTAAGATCATTGATTGCTTTGGCATTCGCCAGGAAGTTTTCTTTCGAGATACGCCAGGCAGCAGAAACAGATGGAAAGAACCCCCATTTGTTGTCAGTTCCAAACTTTGACGATCCGTCAAGTCTCCCTGACACTGTCATGTAGTATTTGCTGTCAAAATTATACATGACCCTTCCAAGCCCTGACAACATAGCCCATGAGCTGTAGCCGGACATGATCGTTTTATCAAGCCCCATACCAAGGTTATAATATGTAAGCCTTTCATCTTCAAAGCGCTCAACGGCTATCTCAGCTCTGTCTGACACAAATTTCTGGGCAGTCTGACCGGCTAGCACATTGAAGTGATGCTTGTCAATTGCGAACTTATAAGTGAGGGTATTCTCAATCAGCCACGTATAACCCTGGATGTTGACATTAGATCCTTTACCCTTGTCCTGCCCTCTTTTAATATAACTTGGGATATACTGCTGCTCCTTGTTGAAGAAGGCGTCGACGCCGGCCTTGAATTTAAACTGCAGGTTTTTTATAATATCCCAGTCGATATAGAAATCGCCTATCATCCTGTCAGTGGTGATAACTATGTCAGTTTCATTCATCTCCGCAACCGGGTTTGGGATAGCATTAATGGTATTGCTCTCATAGGTATAGCCCCCCACCTGAGTTGAGTCATTGACCTCCTGTCCGGGGTTAAACAACAGAGCCATTGCGGTCACACTGGAGGCTACATTCGGAACCCCTGTCGTGACTCCGTTGCTCACAGATTGCGACAGATTCAGGTTGACACCCGTTTTGACCTTTTCTGACAACTCAGTGTCAAGATTTACCCTGACAGTACCCTTATTAAAGTCAGAGTTGTGAATAATACCCTTGCTGGTAACCAGGTTTGCAGATAGAAAATAAACCGTACTCTCATTGCCTCCCTGGAGAGATATCTGGCTGTTTGATAGCGGTGCAATGCGGAAAATCTCGCCCTGCCAGTCTGTTCCTTCTCCGAAACGGCTGGGAACAGCGAAGTTGCTGCCATAGGCAATCTGCGGATAATATTTTCTTGCCTCAGTGACAGCATCATTACCAAGCTCGGCAAGCTCTCTCGCATTGAGGAGATCAAGCTTCTTCGCCAGTTGCTGCATACCGTACGAAAAGTTAAGATTGACCTGCAGGGCACCTTTCTTCCCCCTCTTGGTATTTATCAGTATAACCCCGTTGGCCCCCCTGGCTCCATAGATTGCTGTGGCGGAGGCATCTTTTAATATCTGCATTGACTCAATATCCTGAGGATTGATGCTTGATAAAGGATTAATGGCCGAGCCTTGTATTGTACCCGTTGTCAGTTCTGACGGATCGGTAATTATAGGGATGCCATCAATGACGTAAAGCGGCTCATTCGTGCCGTTGATGGATGTCGTACCCCTGATTCGTATTGATACCGGGGCTCCGGGCTTTCCTGAGGACTGACTGACGACTACACCCGATGCCTGTCCCTGAAGTGACTGGTCAAGCGATGTGATGGCCGGTGAATCGATCTCCCTGGCTTTCACCGTTGAGATGGAAACAGTCACGTCCTCCTTCCTCTGGGTCCCGTACCCGATCACGACTATAGCATCCAGCTCAGTCGTTTCCGAAACCATTGTGAATTCATAGTATGTGACACCTTCAACTATTCTTGTACTGTTTTTTGAGAAACCCACAAATGAACAGGTGATGGTTCTGGCAGTACTCTTGTCAATAGCCAGGGTAAACATGCCGTCAGCATCCGTCATCGTGCCGGTGGTTGTTCCCTCAATAACAACGGCGACGGAAGGCATTGGTGCTTTGTCCTCATCAACAACCTTACCCCTGATTGTCACCTCCTGGGTAAAAGCTGTACTTGCAAATAGAATAAATGCTAAAAACAGGATTGAGTATTTCATTTTCAGAAATTTACACTGATCAACATAAGGCACATAACGAACTTGCAGAATCTCACTGCCCTTTTCACAACAGAGAAATGCTCAAAATAGCCACGAAGTCTCTATTTCATGGCTGCCTCCAAGACACCCGGGCTGGAACTGCCTTCCAGGCAGCCATGAAAAGAATAGTAATTTGTACAATTATTGTATTGTCAGCAGCGATTGGCTTATGTTACTGCAACTAAGTGAAGCATTGGCATTGACAATTGCTTCCATCTCGGCAGTGCCATAAGGCACGAATGCCCCTTTTGGCTGCGATTTGAATTTATTCTCAATGTCAAGCAAACCCCAAACCTCCAAATCCCAGTACATGGTCATTTCCGTTTCACTGGCGGCAGTGATGTTATAGTCATAATACTCATCAATCGCGGTATCGCCCTGTTTCAGCCTTCTTACCAGCCGCACGATTGCGATGGTATCGCCATTGGCAGGGGTTTCTTTGAAAACCCAGTAGCAAAAATGATGAAAGTCAGAGGCATAATCAGCCCCCAGGTCTTCCTGATAGGTTCCGTCCGCACTGAATCTGTAGACAATGGCAGCATCAGCGGCTGTAAGAACGTCCACGCCCATCCAGGTACTTGCGGTAACCTTCCAGTCATATTTTACAAACGTTGACTTGAGCGAGATGTTTATGTTTACCACCAGACCTACTTTTTTCTGCAGGTCTTCGTCGTCTACCATCTCAAACTCAAATCCAAGTGTGTGCAGGTCGTCAAACTCCTGAACCGTATAGCTGAAGTTGTAAGTATACGTGTTTTCACTCTTAATGAGGTCAGCTTTCACATCAGTGCCTTCATCTCTTACATTATCAACTAATTTATAAACTTTGAACGACTTGACACCATCAGCTTTAATTGTTATCACAGCCGTAGCATTATCACCAATGTTCAGTTGGGGTGTGGCTGTCTGACTGATGGTCATTTCAGTAACGATATCCTTCTTGCACGAAACAAGAAAAACAGTAAGTCCTATCACCATAAGGGCGATTGCAGAAAGTAACAGAATTCTTTTTTTCATGATTTTAAGGGTTAGGTTTATAATTCAAGAGGTATTTATTTTCATATGTTCAAATGTATGAACATATATATATTTATCAAAATTAAAAAAAAGCAGATTAAAAAAGAACTGTTTTAATAAAAAAAAGTGGAGAGGTCCTGTAATAACTCAGGAATACTAAAGCTCTCTCTCACTTTCAACACTGTAAACAAAGCTGTCAGTACGGTAAAAACTCACATTGTACTCTATGGGTCTGCTACCCGGATCATAGACAAATCTCTTTCGCTTCAGGATCGGATCCCCGGTATGAAGATTTAACATTCGTGCCAGTGACCCATCAGCAGCAACTGCGCTTATCTCTTCTCTCGACAGTTTTGCAACTGTGGCATGTTCCTTTTCCAGGATTTCATATAGTGGCTGGTTGAAATCTTCTTTTCCCGTAAGACCAATTCTCGGATGAAAGAATGATACTGAATAAACAAAAGGACCTTCGGCACTGCCTCTCAGGCGTTCAAGCTTGAGGATAGTCTTCTTCTCTGGTATCCTGAAAAAACCGATATGTTCCTGCTCAGGCTCTATCCATGTCACTTTCAGTTCATAATTGATGATATCAATGCCCAGGGTCTTCATTTCCTGGGTAAAGCTTAACCAGTTTTTCAACTTTGTGTGTACTGCGGTATTGGCAACAATGGTACCGACCCCTTTCTTCCTGATGAGCAATCCTTCATAAACCAGCTTGTTGGTTGCCTGCCTGAGGGTGTTTCTTGAAATACCAAGTAGTTTTGCGAGGTCAACCTCCCGCGGAAGGAACTTTCCTTTTGAATATTCCGGGTCCCTTATCATTTCACGGAGAAGATTCTCAACCTGAATATGAAGGGGGGAAGAGCTCTTATGATCAATCTTGAAGTTCATTTCCAAATTCACGACCTTTCTGCTGTCTGGGGCAGAGAAGCTATTTGAATGCAAGATCGTCATTTTATAAATACAAACAATAATAAGCGGCATCCACTTATTGAAAACAACTGGCATCTATGACAGGAGGATTTTACCACCTGTTATTTGATCATCCAGGCGCCAGATGATTTGATTCTGGTATGAAGAAACTTTACCTTTGATATAAAAGGCTGATCAGCATGAGCTCACGTGACAGAATCATTGCCGCAATAAACCACAGGCAGCCTGACAGGGTGCCTGTTGACCTGGGGGCCTCAACGGTTACCGGTATTTCGGCTATCGCCTACAACAACTTGAAAAAACAGTTGGGCATCAACCAGCCTGCCCGTGTATTTGATGTTGTCCAGCAACTGGCAAATATAGACATGGAGGTCATCAACATGTTCGGTGTTGATGCTCTTGATATCAACAGGATTTCTGCAGAATCCGGGGAGTGGTATGAAGTTGAACTTGCTGACGGCAGCCGGGCCGAGTTTCCTCATTGGTATCAGCCCGTAAAAATGCCTGACGGCTCATGGCAGACATTCCATGATGACGGGACTGTTTTATCGAGGATGCCGGTTGGTGCGACATTCTTCGATCAGATGTTTTTTCCATACGAAAACGGATACCCTGACTCTTTTGATAACCTGAATGATGCTCTCACGAAGATTAGCTGGGTTGTTCATTCACATTCATCAAACCTCAACGACGAGGAGCTGAGGGAAAAGCTTATTAAACTGAAAGAATTATCCGGAAAAGCTCTGGTAATGTCCGGAGGTGTAAAGCTTCTGGAACTTGGGTTCTTCATCAGAAGAATGGATAATTTCCTGACCGACCTTCTGTTGGAGCCGGAAAAACTGTCACAAATGCTTGATAAGTTTGTTGAAATGCACCTCGCCGGACTGGAAAATAAGTGCGACTCGCTGGGTGATATCGTCGACGTGATACGCTTTGGCGATGACCTGGGAATGAAAACCGGCCCTTTAATGGACCTTGATACGTTTCGCAGATTCTTCAAACCGCGCTACAAAATCCTGTGTGATTATGTGAAAAAACATACCGGCATGAAGATCTTCCTTCACTCATGCGGCAGCATAAGGCAGTTCATTCCAGACCTGATAGAGGTTGGCATTGACATACTGAATCCTGTTCAGACCAACTCACATGATATGGATCCTGCCAGCCTGAAGAAAGAGTTCGGAAAGGATATCGTCTTCTGGGGCGGAGGCGTTGATACTGTCTCTGTGATTAACCATGGCACTCCTGAAGAGGTAAGGAAGGATGTTCTGAAACGTTGTGAGATATTTTCGAAAGACGGAGGGTTCGTTTTTGCTCCTATTCATAATATACTTTCAGAAGTTCCTCCCATGAACATTATTGCTGCTTATAATGCCGTGAGGGAGTTCAATGGTCAGCCCAATTGTATAAATGACTGAATTGCAGGCTATAAGGAAATTGATCTGGTTGCCTGCCATCACCCTGTTGATATTTGCCTGCTCCCACAGTAAGCAGGTACCCCGGACCAAAACGGTGACCCTCAGCACTGAAGTTGGCGAGATTCTCATCATTACCATAAAACAGACAGCGCCGCTATGTAATACATGCATTTAGGAATGTAGGCATATTGGTTAGTGGCAACCATACGCCATCAAATGATAGCCCATAATATCAACTCATTATAAACCTAAAGCTGCAATGCGGGTTAAGTATTGCAACCAGTTTCTGATCAGGCCGGGCAATGTTATATCGTTGCCGTGGATGGCCAGAACCTGGTCTGATTCTATGGTTCTGAAATAGGGAAAAATACCTGCCCTCTTGGTTTGCAGAGTCAGGTCGTTGCCGGCAAAGACATTACAGAGTTTTTTAATGGTACCTGACAAGTGAAAACAATGTGAATTCAGTTATTTGCCGAAAATAGCAGCATAACTACTCCGATAATGGGATGCCCTAATAAGAATACCATTTTATGCTTATTTGTCACTCCTGAATTGTCCTCATATTTGTAATCATTGATAATAAGCGTTTAACCCCACCCTCAACAGGAGGAGAGAAAACTGTTCAAGGCATGACTAAAAACAACAACGCACCCCTCTCTGACAGGTTCAACATAGGACAGGACTGGGCCTCAGTGGTTACAGGTTTCGTGCTTATCCTTTTCGTGGTGATTACAGGTTATGCTGTTGCCACCCCGTCATTCGGAGGAAAGGCAGGATGGAACTTTGATCATGACTTCACAGGTATGTTCGGAGCTTCGTCACTCTGGACCTCCCTTCTTTTTACCCTGATGATTTCTGTGGTTACGGCAACAATAGGGATGCTGTTGAGCGGCGAGAAGATCAGGAACTACTTTACCGGTTTCGTCGCCATTTTCCTGCTTGTCATCCTTGCACAGTTTGTCTCGTCATTTGCCGGTTTCAAAAATCTCGGACTGGAGACAGTGCTCTTCTCCCTTATCATAGGCCTTCTGATAGGTAACTTTATCAGGCTGCCGGAATGGCTTCGGTCAGGTGTGCAAACGGAGCTTTACGTAAAAATAGGACTGGTACTGCTTGGCGCCACCATCCTGTTCAGGGATATCCTCACGGCCGGAGCATTCGGGCTGATCCAGGCTGTGATTGTGGTGACGGTTGTGTGGTATTTTGCCTTCTGGCTGTCGCGAAAAATGAAGGTTGACGATGAGTTCTCCACCATGCTCGCCAGTGCCGTCTCAATATGCGGGGTGTCGGCAGCCATTGCCACTGCAGGGGCCATCAACGGCGACAAGAAAAAACTCTCATTCATAATCTCCCTGGTACTCATCATAGCCATCCCGATGATGATTTTCCTGCCTGTCATTGCCAAATGGATGGGACTCTCCGAGGTTGTCACAGGCGCCTGGCTGGGAGGTACGATAGACACCACGGGTGCTGTTGTTGCCGCAGGAACCATAGCGGGTGAGACGGGGCTCAAATATGCAACAATAGTCAAGTTCTCACAGAACGTACTATTGGGGCTGGCTGCGTTTGCAATCTCAATCTTCTGGGCATACAGAAGCAGGGGTGCCGGTGAAAAAGGCCAGCATGTGCCGGTGAAAATCATCTGGGATCGTTTCCCGAAGTTCGTTCTCGGTTTTATCCTGGCTTCACTGGTCTTCTCATTCATCCTCAGTCCCGGGATGGCAGAGTCGTCAGGAAAGGTCATCAAATCATTCAGCACCTTCTGGTTTAACCTGGCATTTATAAGTATCGGGCTGGAAACCAGATTTGCCGATTTCAAACAAATGGAAAGCAGGAAGCCCTTCTATAGCTTCCTGATAGCACAGACCTTCAACATAATATTTACCCTGGGAGTCTCCTGCCTGCTGTTCCAGCTAATAAATACCAACATAAAATGAATAAAGTAAGAAACATTATCTTTTTGCTGATTACCAGCGCCATTATGGCATTAAGCTCCTGCGATGGAAAGAAAGAGGTGATTATCAATACCGGGTTTGGTGAGATACACGTTGCTCTGGATCTGCAGAATGCCCCTGTCACTTCCGCCAATTTTCTAAGGTATGTTGATGCCGGCCTGTTTGACAGTGCATGCTTTTACAGGGTTGTCAGAACTGACAACCAGCAGAATGATTCGATACGCATTGCAGTTATCCAGGGCGGGCGGTACAATCAGGAAGAAACCGGCGGGTTCCCTCCGATAGCCCATGAAACAACGGAGATGACCGGAATCAGGCACCTCAACGGTACAATCTCAATGGCAAGGTGGACTCCCGGAACAGCCACATCGGAGTTCTTTATCTGCGTGGGTGATCAGCCTGAACTTGACTACGGAGCCAAAAGGAATCCTGACGGTCAGGGCTTTGCCGCCTTCGGTCAGGTAACGAAGGGGATGGATGTGGTCATGAAGATTCACAGCATTGAGGCCCCTGCACAGTACCTCGACAAACCGATTCTGATATACAGCATCAAGCGCAAATAGTAATTGTTGCAGCAGCAGCTTCTGACAGTATCACGGGTTTATCAGGGAGGAGAGATATCCATACTACTTTAAATTGCCGAAGAACAGGCAAAGGCCGCTATATTGTTCATCAGGGAAGAAAGATATCCATACTGCTCCGGGCTTGCAGGATTGGGATTCACTGATATCTTTGTCTGTGAAAAACTGCTGACAGAGCGTTATATAAAAACATGTCCGATGAAATACGTAGGAGCACACATAAGTGCCTCAGGCGGGGTAGAAAATGCACCCCTTAATGCTCATAATATAGGAGCAAAGGCTTTCGCTTTCTTTACAAAAAATCAGCGACAATGGGTGGCACCGCCTCTCACCACGAAGAGTATTGAAGGGTTTCGCAAAAGATGCGAAGAGTATGACTTCAGACCTCACCAGATCTTGCCACATGACAGTTATCTGATAAACCTTGGGAATCCTGATCCGGAAGGACTGGGACGCTCACGCCACTCCTTTATTGATGAGATGAAGAGATGTGAACTGCTGGGGCTTGACAGGCTGAACTTCCACCCGGGAAGCCATCTGGGAAGGATGACAGAAGAGGAGTGTCTTGACCTAATAGCTGAATCGGTGAATATTGCCCTTGACAAAACCGCTGGTGTCATAGCGGTAATAGAGAATACTGCAGGACAGGGAACAAACCTGGGCTACCGTTTTGAGCACCTCCGTCATATAATTGACAGAGTTGATGACAAAAGCAGAGTAGGAGTGTGTATAGACACCTGCCATGCATTCACCTCCGGATATGACCTCTCAACCGAAGAGGGTTTTGAAAAGGTCTTTAACGAATTTGAAAGGGTGGTCGGATTTAACTATCTGAAAGGAATGCACCTGAATGATTCAAAGAAACCGTTCGGATCTCGTGTTGACAGGCATGACAACCTGGGGAAAGGCCTACTGGGTAATGAGGTGTTCAGACTGATAATGAATGATCCCCGCTTTGACGGCATGCCGCTTATCCTTGAGACTCCCGATGAGAATCTGTGGGTAGAGGAGATAAAATACCTGTACTCTCTTCAGAACCGGTAAACCTCTTCGCTCCGCGTTATTATTGACCGGTTATCAGCCCTGGGGCTGATGCCTGGCAGAGGTTTTTGTCTGCTTGCAGAGAGCCTGCAATGGTTTGGAATCTCATATTTGCTACTGACTCTTCCACAGTGCAGCCCGGTATGATTTGGCATCTGTTATTCAATGCTGACTCCTTCGCAGTGCAATCCGGTATGGTTTGATGGCTTGCAGATAATTTGGCCAACTGAATGATATTTCGTTTTTACGCATTTTTTTACCTTTGTCGCCGGCAATGATCCTTTAGGATTATCAGCCGGGAAGCGTACCATTTATGACAAATTACATTATTCTTGCCCTCTGTGTGATTATCATTCTCTCCTATCTGTTTGACATTTCAAGCAGATACTCGAGGATTCCGGGGATTATCCTGCTTATAGGCCTTGGTATTGCCCTGCAACTGATATCCCTGTCAACAGGTCTTAGTATTCCCAACCTGAAACCCATATTGCCAGTGATCGGGACACTGGGACTGGTGATGATAGTGCTTGATGCCAGCCTTGACCTGAAGCTCGAAAAGAAAAAGTCAAGGGTTCTTATTAACACTGTATTGTCAGCCCTTGTATTGCTTATTCTGGTGGTTACAATAGGATCACTGGTGCTTGTAAAAATATTTGGTCATACCCCGATTTCTGCAGTGCTGAACATGATACCCCTCGGAATAATCAGCAGCGCGGCGGCAATTCCCTCTGCTGAAGGATTGAGTTCCAAAGAGAAGGAGTTTATTGTTTATGAAAGCTCCTTCTCAGATATTCTGGGTATCATGGCCTTTGACTTTATACTTTTAGGTCAGTCTGAGATGAACCTGGGGGTCGGTAATTTTCTGATCGCAGGCTTTCTGACAATAGTGATTGCTGCTGTCACTACAGTAGGACTTGCATGGTTGCTGCATAAGGCAAATTATCATGTCAATTATGTAATAATAATGACATTCGTCGTGCTCGTATATGTACTGGCTGAACTGTACCATCTCCCCGCGCTTCTGCTGGTTCTGGTTTTCGGGTTAGCTCTCTCCAACAACAGAATAGTTGAAAACACATTTATCAGCAGATATATTGAATTTGGCAAGTTTAACCGTGATCTGAATGCTTTCAGAAGAATTCTCGGGGAGTTGACTTTCCTGGTGAGATCATTCTTTTTTATAATATTTGGTTATTATACCTCCGTGGAGGGTGTCTTCTACCCGGAGAACCTGATTACAGCATTCATCATTACTGCCGGAATACTGCTTATCAGATGGCTATTTTTCTATTGCATATTGCGTATTAAAAGCCTGCCCCTGGTTCTTTTTGCCCCGCGTGGACTGATCACCATCCTTCTCTTCCTCAGTATTCCTGCTGCATACATGATCCCCGAGATAAACACCGAAGTCATTACACTGGTGATTCTTATGACACTCCTCGCAATGATGCTGGGCAATATAATCTCTCCACGAAAGGCTAAAAGGGTAGTATCAGCCGCTAAAACAGATCCTCAGGAAACTGATATTGAAAACCAGGCACATAATAATCTCCCGGAGGAAATAAAATAAATATGGTTTTCATATCACCTGCTCCTTTGGGTGGGAGTGAGCGCGCGGCCTTTTATCCTGCCTGAGCCAGCCGGCACGGGCTGAGAGGTCATTTGGGAGAATGGACAAAAGCAGCTTGTCCAATATGAGTAACGGCATATTAGAAAGAGACAGGGGATGTTGTCATCCCCTGCCATATCACGTATAAAAGGTATCACGTTTCTGTGACACATGAACGGCAGGAACACCTGCCTGTTCCCTCTGAAGGTTATTCCCGTCAGAACTTAAAGCCCAGTGAGAGGAAAATATTTGTATTCTTTATTGAATTGTCCTCCTTTTCGCGATAGATGTTTTTCAAGCCCATATCCATGCCAATTTTTGCCTCAAATCCATGTAGCTCGCAACCGATAGCCAGACCGGCGCCGAAATCAAACGGGGTAAGCAACCCATCTTCTTTGAAAAGGATATAGGTTTCATTAAAACCTATTTCCATTTCTTCTGTCATTATATCAAGACCCTTTCTCCGCTCCTTCTTAGCTTCCGTTGTAACATCCCCAGTAAATGAGAGGTCGTAGTGCACCTTAAATGCTTCCGTCACGCCGTATGCTATATAAGGGCCAGCTGAAAAGGTTATACTGGAAACCACGTCTAATGGTAATTTGTAAACAGCATGCAGCGGCATCTCAACATATCCCAGCCTGGGAGTCACGTAAATCTTATAGTTAGCACGACCGTCCCCGACTTTAGTTTCCATTTTTATAAACTGAAATTTGCTTCCCTTTTCACTATAGAGAATGGCAGTTTGTATGCCAATGCTGGGTGAGAACATGTATTCGGCGATTATTCCTCCATGGAATCCGATTTTTTCATTTTTTCTCTCCTTCCAATAATTGTTATCCGTAATAACATTGGAGAGGTTACCTCCAATCCTGAGGCCTGCTTTAAATTGCGCATTCGCGACAGTTGCGCCTGCTAAAAAAACAAGTGTGATGATCAGTTTTGAAGTTGTTTTCATCTCATAATTGTTTTTAAAAGTGAGTTGTTTACTTTTATGTAATGTTAAAAAAACGTTTTCTGGCAATTGACACGCCCGTGTAAATTAAATCTGAACTTTCCTGCCAGGTTGCTTTTACCACATCCTGATTCCGGTGCACGGGGTAATATTATACCAACCGATACATTATTCCGGGCACCTGTTTGTTTTTTATTGATCATAATCCCGCTCCCCCCCACGTGTTTCAGACATCACAACAATGGGCAAATCTCCGTATAGGACATGAGATTTCATCTGCTCCCAAATTCATGATCAAACCATACTCTGGCTTCATTCTTCCTTAATGGTTTGCCATGAGCTGCAATATCTTTACACTTCTTAACAACGCAAAAAGGACAGTTTTATTTAACAATCTCCAATTACCTTCCTGTCTTCCGCACTTTTTCGGGACACCCATGTAAGTCATTGTAAATCAATATATGATTATAAATTTTGGGTGTCCCGAAATAACGAAATATGTGTGTCCACACCAGGCCGAATAACTCCGGAAGTGCTGCTATTCAGATAATTAGCAAGACCATAAGGCAATATTAGTTGGTCAAAAGCTATGGTTTCGCCACCACATGGCAGACAACAGATAGTTTAATCCCAAAGGCCCTGCAGGAAATAGATTGTTTGGTCCAAAAGGTCCGGCAGCAGGCAGATTTCCTCTCCAGGCTGCAGGATCTCTTCCCCCCCTGAGACTGATCAGATGATAAGGAGCGTCTTATCTGCCCTGGCAAGCTGAATTTGCTCCATCACTGCCTGACCATAAACGGCAGCCCGGCGAGAAGACCCATGAGCAAGTCATCACAGGGACTTCATCTGTTAAATGAATTATGATAATCTGTTACTTCCCGTCAGGATAGATAATCTATTCAAGTCCGGTCAGGAGCATCCTGTTCGTCAGTTTACCTTTTGCATCGTATGTTTCCGATTTCACCACACCTATACCTTTGCCAATCCATGTGATACCTGTGGCCTGCTGTGTTCCGATGAGCAGATAATCAGCTTCTATAGTTTGGATAATCTTAAAGCACACGAATTTCCCAATGGGTGTATCCACGCTTTCTGCGCGTATTGCCCGGCGGTTGTAGATATGGAAAACCAGTGGTGGCAAATCAGCAGCATCGCTCCCATCACTTATTCTCATTTTAAAGGTTGCTTCCGCATCAGGCAGTATCTGTCCGGGTGAAAGTTTGGAGGGGATAATCATGTCATTACCGGACATATTTGCGTCAATTTCAGCATTCTCCAGCCCTTGCAATGGCATCATTTCAAGAAGGTTCACGTGAAAATTGCCGTTTTTGTAGCACAATGAAACGGTAGCCGTGTTTTGCACCTTGCCCTTGCTGTCAGTCTGCATGCCTGAAACTACCGCTTCCACACTGTTGCCTGACCGTGTTATTTCTATAACCTCCTGTTTATTATATCCCTGTATTTTCCCGTTACCGTTATAAACCGTGTACTCTATCCTGGCACCTTTTTTCAGAGCGTAATAGGGCTCGTTATTATCCCAGTCGGAACTGTTTTCTGCCGGCTCGCCAGTATCAGGCGGTTCAACAACAGGGGCGCGCGAACCGGATTCTTTCCGCTCTTTCCTGATACTCTCTTCAGTTTTATCAAAAGCACGATCCACGGCCTCGTCAACTTTCTCTTCCACTTTCTTTTCCACCTTACGCTTAGCCGCTTCCTCAGCCTTTTCTCCCAAACGTTTCATCCAGGCTTGGGCTCCTGCGTCACTGATATTTCCAATAGCGAAAAACAGTGTCAGAATGATAGTCAGTCCTGTTGTTTTCATTTTTGTCTGATCGATGTATTTGTTTATACTATAAAGGTTCAGTATGTTTTTAAATTATTGCTCGCAACTACCTGATTATCAGAATTGATTCTTTTCCCCTCAAAATGAGCACTCTAATTTATTTATTAATTGCCTATTAACAAAAAAATAGCAGCCTGTTATACTAAAAACAGGCTGATAAAGATAGAGTTAAAAAGGCTTTTTTGACAGACAAACCTAACTATACTGTTTTTATCATTCCATCCTCCAGATGGATGATGCGTTGCCCGTAGGCGGCAAACTTGTCATTGTGTGTTACCTGGATAATGGTCATACCCTCAGCGTGCAGCTCTCTGAGTGTTTCCATAATCATTTCGCCCTGTTTGCTATGAAGGTTCCCGGTAGGCTCATCGGCCAGCAACAGTTTGGGTTTCCCGACAATAGCCCTTGCTATGCCCACAAGTTGCTGCTGCCCGCCCGAAAGCTGTTGCGGGAAGAGCTCTTTTTTTGCCACGATGTTGAACCTGTCCAGAAGATCAGCAATCATTGCCTGACGTTCTTTTCGCTTCACCCCTTTGTAAACAAGCGGTGTTTCAATATTTTCATATACCGTCATCTCTTCAATAAGGTGGTATGCCTGAAAGATGAAACCGATAAAATGGCGGTGATAATCTCCACGCATTTTATCGTTAAGTTCAGTCACATTAGTATCATAAAGCCAGTACTCGCCCGCTGAAGGAGAATCAAGCAATCCGAGGATATGAAGCAGGGTTGACTTGCCCGAACCACTAGGACCCATGATACTTATAAACTCTCCCTCCTCAACTTTCAGATTTATGCCCTTCAACACAAACGTACGCTGAAACCTCGAATCATAATACTTGTCAATTCCCCTTAATCGAATCATCTGTATAATTGTTAATTGTTCATTGCTAATTCAGCTTCGCAGCATTTTCTGTCGTCGCTCGGCATAGCTCAAGCAAGCTTGACACTGCACTCACTCCTAAGAAAATTGCTAATTGTTCATTGCTAATTGAGTTACTCGTAACGAAGTGAATTCACTGGATTCTGCATCGCAGCCCGTGTAGAGTTAAATACCGCTACGGCACCCGTAAGCAGGAGAATGGCAATACCGGCCAGAATGAAAACCCACCATTGCAATGAAATCTGTACACTGAAGTTTTGTAACCATTTCATGGCAAGGAACCACGCTCCTGTCAGTCCCAGCACCACGCAGGGAACGGCCACTCTGGAAATATCCGAAACGAAGATGCGGATTACATCGATCACGGTGGCGCCATTAATACGTCGGATGGCAAGATTCTTCCGGTAACGGATGATCTCATCGCTCAGATAGCCCAGAAGTCCTATCACAGTAATCAGCAATATCACGAAGCCCCCGACGTAAAGTGCGTTTCGAAAACCTCTTTCTGCCTGATACTCACCCTCCTGTTCTGCAGCCAGACTGTAAACACGTGCTTCGCCACGCGGAATGGCATTGTTGATAATATCAGTGAATTTCTGCATGACATTGAGGTTGCTGCCCGTTCGCGTCCTGATAAGGATTAAAAAATTGGAAGCCGGGTTATTTTCAAAGACTCCGGCAAATCGCTCCCGCGGCCTGTAGAAAAAGACGGAAGGACGAGTATCTGTGTTGCTTATACTCCCGATGATCAGGTCACTGAAGACGCCGGAAATAGTGGATGCGCCATTGACATTGTGCTCTGTTATTTCAATACTCTTTCCTGCCACACCGTCTGTCCATCCGTTGTTCAGTACCAGAAGGTCGGCTCCTTTCTGACTGATCATCACGCTGTTGGGAGCGGTCTCATCTTTTTGAAATGCCTGTCCGGAAACCACCGGGATGTTTAATATTGAAAAATAACTGTCATCCACATAATAAAAATCAGCTACGTTAAACAAATCTTTTTCCCTGTCGGGAGAAAGCACATTATTTCCCGATGCGCCGCTGATAGGTACATCTTCACCAAAGCCTGCCATTTCCACCTCCGGCAGCGCTTCGAGCTGGTTCAAAACGGTCAGCAGTTTGTGCGGATCCATTCCGCTTACCGAAGTATAATAAATATTCTCCGTATCATACCCGTGATAGGCATTTTTCATTTTGTCGTACTGCATACTGACCACCAGGAGCATTGCCATGATGAGTGCTGCTCCGGTAAACTGCACCGCCAGCAGCACTTTCTTCCATTGCGTACTTTTCTTACGATAACTTCTGAAAGCTTCGGCAACCGGTGTCTGTGCAAATACTCTTCCGGGGATATAGCTGACAAAAAGAATCAGCACCCCGAGGATAAGCAGTATTGGAATGATTACGTGGACATTGAGAGTAGATTTGAGGCTGTGGGCTACCTGAGCTTCAATAAAAGGCTTGACCAGCAGCATCAGTCCGAAAGCTACAACCAGCGAAACAAGAAATATCAGGGTGCTCTCGGCGAAAATCATCCCGTGCAGATCACGTTTTTCGGCGCCGTAGCATTTGCAAACGGCGGAGGTTTTGGCACGGTTCACCAATGTGCTTACCGTGAGCAACATATAATTCATCACGGAGACAAACAAGACGATAAAAGCTATAGCGCTCAGGACAAATATCATCTCTTTCATCTGATTGGAAAAGTACTTCGGCAGCGATTCAAAGGAGTATTTTAAAACGATTTCATGCTTGCGTTCCAGTTCTTCGATATTCTGGTGCTTTTTCTGCATTTCGCGCACGGCAGGCGCGAGGCTTTCAGGCGTTACCTCTCTGGCAATTTTTACAACCGAATAATAACGGTCATTCCCAAGCCAGTTTTCTGATCCGTCCCATATAAAATTGCCGATGGATGGCATTGAGATAGCCACATCATAAGTATAGTTGCTGTTTTCGGGAAGTTTCTCGAACACGCCGCCAATGGTCAGTTTCTTGCCGGGATAGTCTTTCAGTTCAATCATCTTTCCTACGACATTCCCGCCCATCTTATCGGCAATTTCACTCGAGACCATGCAGTTCATCGGAGTTTTAAGGATTTCTGATGCCTTATTCCCGGCCAGAATGGGACGGGGCATCAGATCATGCAGATATTCGTCTGCAAGCACAAATTCTCCGTTATAAGTCAATTCTTCTTCCGAAAAAAAATCCAGCTCTCCGATAGATGTCAGGCGCGTGGCAGCTTCTATTCCCGGCACTTCCGCTTTCAACCCCGGCGCGATGGCACCGCTCACCTGGGGAAAGGTCGATAATTCCTCGGATGATTTATCGAGCCGGGCAACCGTGTTGACCACATACAACCGGTTGGCATCGGGATAAAAACTGTCATAGCTGTAATAGTAAAACACTTCGGCAAACAAAAGTAATCCGAATGCCAGTCCCGTAGCCAGTGAGATTATCCGCGTAGTTGTATGCTCTCCTTTACGGAACAACTTTCGTGCAGCGATTCTAAAACTCCTCATCTTATATTCAGTTTGTCAAGTTAAAAGTTCATCAAGTGTAAAGTTAAAAGTTTGTCAAGTTGAAAGTTTGTCAAGCTGAAAGTTGAAAGCACTTTCTACTTTTATCTTTTCACTTTCCACTTTTCACTTTTCACTTTCTACTTTTATCTTTCCACTTTTCACTTTTCACTTTCTACTTTTATCTTTTCACTTTTCACTTTCTTCTTTCTACTCACTCGTAGCGTAAAGCTTCCACCGGGTTTCTGCTTGCCGCCCGCCAGCTCTGCCAGCTGATTGCCAGCAGGGCTATGATCACAATTACCAACCCGCTGATCAAATAATAAAATGGCGTGATGGTAACGCGATTTACAAAGTTCTGCAAAGCATCGTTCATTACCCAATAACTGACCAGGAATCCGATAAGACATGCGGCAAATATCCACAACAGTGCTTGTCCTATGAGCATTCTCAAGATTTGCAGCCCGGTACTTCCCACTATTTTTCTAATACCTATCTCTTTAGTGCGCCGGTTCACGTTTAGCAACGAAAGTGCAACCAATCCTGATATGCACAGCAAAATAGCCAGGAGTGTTCCTGTACCAACCATTTTCAGTGTTTTCTCTTCTTCTTTGAATTTTCCGGCATAAAAGTCACTTACACTGTAGCTTTCGAGTACATACGTTTCATCAAATTTTTTGAAAATGGATGCGATTTGCAATCGTTGAGTCGCCGATATTTTTTGCATGGTACGCACGTATAATAATTCTTCGGAATAGACATAAGGGGTTAATACAAGCGGCTCTATCTCTTTTCCGGAATTTTCATTATAATAAAAATCCTGGACCACGCCTTTCACCGTTACCGGATTGCCTTTATACAGCACGCGTTTCCCGGCGGGGTCACGCAATTCAAGTTTTTTCACGGCAGCCTCATTCAATATAATTTCGTTTTCGGCATTTTCAGCAAAGAAGCCGCCCGCAACGAGGTTCATCTGCATTGTTTCCGCGAATCCGGGTGTGGCTCGATATTCGTTTATTGACATAGAGTTATCGCTTCCATAGTTGGCGATGTTTTGTCCGCTGGGAATTCCGCCCATCCGATGATTGGAAGTTGCTGCACTTTCCACGAAAGGCAGATTGAGCACTTCTTCTTTTATGCTGCTCATTTTTTCACTCAACACCCGGCTCGTGGCGGGAAATGCTTCCAGATTGTCAGGATTGAAACCCAAAGGAATGGATTTCATATACTGCATTTGTGAGTAAAAGATAATGACTGCCGTAAGTAAAAATGCCGTAATGCTGAATTGCAACACCAATGCCGTCTGAGTAGCAAAACTTTTACGTTGCACCTGTTGGGTTTTTCCTTTCACGCCCAATGCCAGGTTGTTTTTTGAGATCGAAAGAAGCGGGTATACTCCCGAAACGACAATTATTATCAGCAATATGGCAACCACAGCAAGACTTCCTTCGACGCTGAACAACTCGGAGATGGTGACTTTTGAGTTGAGCAGTTTGGAGAAATATGGTGCTGCCATATTGGTAAGAAAAACGGCAATAGCGAAAGCGAATATCGCCATAATGAATGTATCGGAAAGGAAGAGCCGTGCCAGTCCGGCCTGCGATGCGCCAAGTGATCTGCGCATAGCCACTTCTCTGACACGGGTGTTACTGTGCAAGACATACAGATTGATGAAATTGGCAAGTGCTATCAGAAGCACCAGCAGTGCAATTCCGGCTACCAGCCACAAATAGTTTGCAGTGACAGCAGGAACTATTTCATGCCGTGATTGCGTAAAAAAATGAACGTCTTTCAGCAAACATGTCTGAGAAACCGTGTTTGGTCCAATCACCTCCAAAAAAGGCTTCATCACTTCATCATTTGCTTTTTCTATTTTTTCGGATACAGCCGCAATGTCAGTCCCTTTTTTAATAAGGTAGTACGTTTGAAACTCCATATTGAACTGATTCAAGGGAAGCGTTTCCATCGACACCAGGAGTTCAAAACTGAAATGCGAATTATCAGGTAAATCTTCCACCACACCGGTAACGATATATTGGGGTGTGCCCCACGACACCATCTCCAACTGTTTGCCCACACAATCGGTTGTGCCGAAATATTTGAGCGCGGTAGTTTCGGAGAGTACCACCTTGTTTTTGCCTTTCAACGCATCGGAGACATTGCCGCGAATCAGTTTCTGGGCAAACACATCGAAAAACTCGTTATCGGTATATAGTGAGTGTACTTCCGAGTATGTTTCGTTGGTCTCTATGACTTTAAGTTTACTTACGCGGTCATTGAATATTTGCGCTGCAGCTTCCACTTCTGCCACTTTTGGCGGCACTTCGTCGTATGATTTACGTGTAGCAATGCCAAATGTGCCATACTCTCCGCTTTTGTCTGTAACATAAAGACGCACTACACGATTTTTCGTTGCAAAATGTTTGTCGAAACTGTATTCGCGACGCACATAACAAATCAGCAACAGAACAACCGTTAGCCCGATTGCCAATCCGGGAATACCAACATAAAGCAACAGTTTATTGCGTTTTAATCTCCTGAGAGAAAAAAGAACATCTTGCATATTATTAAGTTAAAAGTTAAAAGTTTGTCAAGTTAAAAGTTTGTCAAGTTAAAAGTTTGTCAAGTTGAAAGTTGAAAGTTTGTCAAGTTGAAAGTTTGTCAAGTTAAAAGTTTGTCAAGTTGAAAGTTGAAAGTTTGTCAAGTTGAAAGTTTGTCAAGTTGAAAGTTGAAAGCACTTTCTACTTTTATCTTTCCACTTTCCACTTTTCACTTTCTTCTTTCTTCTTTCTACTCACTCGTAGCGTAAAGCTTCCACCGGGTTTCTGCTTGCCGCCCGCCAGCTCTGCCAGCTTACGGTAAAAAATGTAATAGCCAGAGCTATGAGCCCCGATAGCGCAAATACCCACCAGCTTAATTCTGTTTTATAAGCAAATCCCTGCAACCAGCGTGATACAGCATAATAAGCAACAGGCGTGGCGATTATAAACGAAAGCAAAACTGCAATCACAAACTTTTTATTAAGCATTCTCATTACTTCTCCGATGCTTGCCCCGTTTATCTTACGGATACCAATCTCTTTCACCCGTCGCTCAGTTACCTGTATGATTTGCGCCAACAGTCCCAGGCAGGTGATTATGAAGGCTACGATACAGAACAGGCTCAGCGCTTTGGCAGCCAGCTCTTCTTTCTTATACAGCGTGTTGTAATACTCATTGTAAAACTGAAACTGTAATGGTTGCTCTATACCTGCCTGCTTCCATGCTTTCTCCATTTGTGAGAGCTGTTCATTGAAGTTCTCAGGTAACAATCTCACATTCAATGCACTATAGAAACCATCTCTATAGATAAAAGCCACAGGACCTATAAGGCTGTGCATAGAGTTATACTGAAACTCGTTTACCACCCCGATTACCTTCCGGCCGAACAGTTCCCGTCCCTCGAAATCGTCCCACCCAAGCTGTTTAAGCGTAGTTTCAGTAACAAGTATCCAGTTTTTATCGCCTTCCATTCCATTTCTGCCCTGCAACAGCTTTATTTGAAACGTGTTGACAAAATCAGTATCTACATACATCGTATTAATCAATACCTCCTTGCCATCTTTATCTTTCGCTCCGCTACGTGACCATCCGGCTCCGGGAGAGTGCGATGTGAGCGACAAATCGGTAATGAAAGGCAATTTGGAAAATGCCTCTTTAACTACCGAATAATTACTATAATCGTCGGGCAGATTGATGCGCAACAACTGTTCGGTTTTAAATCCGTAATTGGCGGTCTTAACAAAATCCAACTGCTTGTTTATCAACAACAGACTTGACAACAGAACAATAGAGATAACCAATTGCGCCACAGTCATTATTTTCGATAGCGAACTTGCCTTAAAGAGCTTGGGCGACTTGCCCAACAACGAGGTAATGTTTGATTGCCAGATAAGGCTCACCGGAAACCAGGCCGCCAACAAAACGACTGACATCAAAACGACAACGGCAATTGCCAGCATTAAAGGCTTTAACAACCACAAAATATCAAGCTCCACCCGGAACAGTTGTTCCGCTAATGGCAGTGCCATGCTCGTGAAAATTACTGCGAGCAGTAAGGCAATAATAACCGACAGGCCTACCTCCACCAGGTAGTAGCGGAAAATCTGCGCCTTTCCGGCACCTGCAGCCATGCGAATGCCCATCTGCTTGAGTGTTTGCAACTGTTTGGATATGGTGTAGTTTACATAGTTGAACAGCGACATAAAGAGCGTGAGCGCAGCGATAGTTATAAAAATCCATACCATTTTGCTGTTGCCCGCCTTATGAGCGATAAATTCATCCGGCTCGGAAAAATATATCGACTTAACGGGTTGCAGTGTTACGCCCTCTATCTCAGTGCGGTTTTCCGGGAAATGGTCGTTCATCTTTTGGGTTAGTGCCTCTATATCCGTTCCTTCCCTGACCGAGAAATAGATCTCCCTTATCTGATAACAGTCGTTGTTATTGCAATTTTGAACGAGACTCATTTCGGTGTGTTCGTCATTCAGGTAGATGTTGGCTCCGAATGTGGCGCTGGAGGGAATATCTTCAGCAATGGCACTCACCGTGAAATCCATTTCGAAAAATCTGACAGGCTCACCCAAAACGTCATAGTTTCCGAAAACCTTCATGGCGGTTGATTTTGCAAGAATAACCGAATTTTTTTCCGCAAACGGCTTATCGGTTGAAGAGACGAGGATATTTATGCCGGCAAGATCAAAGAAATCGTTATTGGTGCTTATCACCTCGCGAGCTGTCATGAACTTGTCGCCCACTTTAATGGTGATATTAAAATCTTCGTCGGCAAGATAAACCATTGATGCTATCTTCTCTATTTCGGGGAAACGGTCTTCGAGGACAGGCAGGATGGCCACATCGAAAAGAGCATTGTTTTCACCTGCATCTTTCAATCTGTAAGTCCGTTCCGCGTCAGGGAAAAAGGAATTGACGCTGTTTTCGCGATAAACATACAGCGTAATAATTATACAGACGGTAAAGCCAATGGCGAAACCGAAGATGTTGAAAACCGAAAAGAGTTTATTCTTCTGTAAACTGCGAAAAGCCTGTTTTAAGTGTAGCATGGTCTTTAATCAATTAACAATTAACAATTAGCAATTACGAGCGACGACTGAAAATGCAGTGAAGCTGAATTGGCAGTTATTTGTTTGTACTTTTTATGATGCTGAATAGTAATTTGCATAGTTCATCGCAATCTGCATGAATTGATTCATATTCCTTATAATCCAGGAATTCAGTTGTATGCAACAGCCGTAACCAGTAAGCTGTTTCTCTTGCTTCTTTATAAGCAATGCCAAGCTTAGCCTTGAAATCTGCTTTGGATATTCCTCCGATAGCCTCTTCCACATTTGCCCCGATGGAAGTTCCACTCCGCAGAAGTTGCTTACTCAGGACAAATTCCTTTTTCTCCTGCGACAAATGCTTGTACAAGTTCACAATGCGAACAGCAAAACCAAACGACTTATCCTTTACCACATTCTCCTTCATAATTACCTGTAATTGTTAATTGTTCATTGCACATTGCTAATTGTTAATTGTAATATATCAGAACATCGTTTACATGTTTTTAATTAAGTAAAATATCACAACATCGTTTACACAAGGTAAAAAGTACATTCAAACAAGGCCCCCTAGGGGGCGCGCCTTCTAAGGAAGGCAAAATATCATCAGTTCATTGACATATTGTTATTCAGTCTACAGGCATTACAAATGGGAACACATGATGAATAATTCCATCCTGCTTCACTAAAAGGACGTGTTTGTCCACGATTATTTCCGCAACAACATACGTGTAGATTAACTCTTTCTTTACTGTGAACCTGGTTCTTAGGATCGTAAGGCTTTTATCGCTTCGTATAAAACGTATGAAGATTACAGATCCCTCAATCAGGGGAATATAATCCTTCATGTTGATTGGTCCTAACTTATGTTCTTGGCAAAGAGACCTTATCTGATTTGGAGTTTTGCCTCCCTGAGTAGAGTAACGGTGGTTCTGATTGTGAAAATCATAAAACACAGGCGTTTTCTCTTCCAGGTCCTCATACGAAGAGAACATCTGGGTGGAGAAGAAGTATTTGGCCAGGTTATAGTTGAACTTTTCAATTACTCCGTTTCTCCAGGGTTCAGATGGAGGTATGAAGATGGGTGTTACTCCCTGTGACAGAGCCAGACGCACTACTATACCAAAACTTCTGGGATAGCGATTGCTTCCTCTAAAGGAAAGCTCGTTATCCATCTGCAGGTAATCCGGCATTCCATAGACAGTCCAGAAGTGAGCAAGGTGTTTGGCTAGCGTTTGTGAACTCTTGTCTCTTATCGGATAAACACCAACATGATGATTTTCAACATCTATAATGTTTTGAAAATAGAACCGGGATCCTCCGGTAAGATACCTGGGACCTACCAGATCCATTTGTTGGACAAGTGTAAAATAGTTCGGGTATTCAATGCCTTTTTTCTGTTTTACACTGCTGGAAGTAATCAGATCGTTCCTCTTCAATATTCGATTTATAGTCGCTATTGAAGGTGAATGGAAGCCCATACGCTTTATCTCATACATGATGCTTAATGCACCCGTTTGAGAGTAACGACGGCCTGCCAAAGCCTTTCTGACATTGATTACCAGATCCTCCTCTTTTCGGGGAGTTCGTTGGCGAGGTCGTTTAGGTGCAGTCGATATGGAGAGATACCAGTCATCACCACCCACAGACCGATAACGGTTGATCCATTTATGCACCCATTGGCGCGAACGTCCAAGACTATGAAAAATGTCAGATATCGGAACTCCCTGAAGATGCAGTTCCACTGCCTGTTTTCTGAGAATGATTTCGTCTTCCATAATCATTAAGGTTATGCAGACGAAAAAACAATAATTCAAAGAACGTAATCTGTCGTTTTGTAAACGATGTATTGATATTTTGGTCCTCCTTAGATGTAAACGATGTATTGATATTTTATGTAAACGATGTATTGATATTTATCAGTTAATTGCTAATTGCCATCACTCATACTTAAGCGCCTCAACCGGGTTACGGCTTGCTGCACGCAGGCTTTGCCAGCTCACCGTCAGCAATGCCACAACAAGCGCGGCCAATCCGGCAATGGCGAATATCCACCAGCTGAGAGCTGTTTTGTAGGCGAAGTTTTCGAGCCAGCGGCTCATGGCGAAATAGGCTATAGGCGTGGCGATAACAAAGGCTATCCCCAGCCAGACAACCACGTTTCGGTTGAGCATCTGCACGATTTCCGGTATGGATGCCCCGTTCACCTTTCTTATGCCGATCTCCCTGATACGATATTGAGATGTAAAAATCGAGAGTCCCAGAACGCCCAGAACCGATACTACCAGCGAGAGCAGGCTAAACATGGCTATCATCCCGATAACCCTGTCCTCTTTATCGTATAGCAGGTTCAGTCGCTCGTCGAGGAAATAGTACCGGATGGGCTCATTGGGGCTCAACCTGTTATACTCTTGCGTAATAAAATCGACGGTGGATCTTACGTCGTTGGTAGCGAGCTTCACGTTCACAAATCCATAAAAAGTGTCTGGCATATACCTGAACATAAAGGGTTCGACACTCTCGCGAAGCGATGCGAAATTGAAATCTTTTATTACACCCACAACCTGAAAATAAACAGGCTTGCCCTCGGCATCGCCTCTCATAATGTGCGAACCCAATTCGAGACCAAATTGTCTCCTGGCGGTTTCGTTTATGATGATGCTGTTTTGCTCTGCCTCACTGTCCGGAAGGAAATGGCGACCCTCTGTCAACTCAAAATTCATCATCTTCACATATTTATCGTCCACGTTCCATAGCCATGTCTGATAGGTCTCATCATTAAAGCGAAAGCCCTCCATATTTGACGGCACCCCGGGTACTCCGTTCGACAGGGCAGTTGTCT
>Ga0255347_1001299_pt1 | contig 41365 bp, 40 predicted proteins | sample wastewater_treat_2_FD_192479 | JGI IMG/M metagenome (GOLD analysis project Ga0255347, IMG submission 192479) | Wastewater microbial communities from Lulu Island WWTP, Vancouver, Canada - plant24 | ecosystem: Engineered > WWTP > Wastewater > Unclassified | place: Canada: Vancouver, British... | reverse complement strand
TGATGATTTGAGAGAACAATTCGCTAAGTGGTTAGAGGAATATAATACTCAAAGACCGCATTTAGGTATTGATTTAAAGACTCCAATGGAGGTAATATTGGGTGCGAATATGTCATGAGACATTAAGAGAAAATGATGTGTGGTTAATGACTTTTTAATTCTTCCCCCTAAGATATATCTCTAATATCTTTCCATCATTAATCATCTCTTGTGCATTGTCTTTACCAATATATCTGTAATGCCAACTCTCATAATTATACCCTGTTGTACTCTCATATCCTTTAGGGAAAGAGATAACAAAACCATACTTCCATGCATTCTCTTCTAGCCACTTAGCTGCTTGTGTTGTATGGAATCGTCCCCCTATTCCATCTTGTATCTCTGAGCTAGTAAAATCAACAGCTGTACCTAGTTGATGTTGACTATGTCCTGCCCTAGCAGATACCTTGTCAGCATCATCTGCAATATTTTTGTTATGTCTAAGCCAGTAATTGTAAGTTGTTAGTTGATCTTGATATGAACGATATGCAGACCTCACAGCTAAGTCTATACCATCACTCTTAGCCTGATTAACTAAATCTCGAAGGTCATTAATGATAATATTACGGACTCTGTAGCTTCCACCTCTTCTAATACCAGAGAGGCTGGCTGAAACTAAATCACTTGGAACATAGTTTTCACTTAATCGATATTCTTTGTTTACTAATACTAACAAATCATCACCATTTCTTTTTGTAAGTTTAATCTCATTTGGATATTTCCACCAACCCGAAGTTGAGGTTGTGGTGCTAGTAGTAGATGTATTCTGAGGACTATATCCCCCAACAGTTATATCTTCTACCACAATACTTTCCTCAATTGGAGTAGTATTGATGATTATCTTTTCACCTTCATTTGGAGTATTGGTATTCCAAACATTTAAGGACATTGTTGTTCCTACAAAGAATGCTATTATTTTGGATATTATTTTCATCATTCCCCTATTCTACTACATATATCACTCTTTCTGAATAGTATCTGTTATACAAGATTCAGCTAGCATTCTCTAGGTGAGGAAGTATATTTTTAGTCGATGTAGAATTAAGTATTAAATTTAGTAAGGAAAGATATGAAATTGACATATGAAGATATTACAATTATTTCGGACATTGTTAAAAAGAATATGTCCGAATACAACAAAAGATTTACAAATGTAGAGAAGTTAATTAAAGAACTTACTAAAAAGAAGGTAATAGATGATAGTTGGATGAGTTATGATGAGCTTTCTAAGAATATTGTAGAACTCTCTGGAGATGAGTATTACAGAGATTTTAATATTACTAGAATGAATGGATTTTGATATATCTATCTCAATCTCTTGTAAAAAGAATGAAAATTACTACACCACTCATTGATATATGTACTATTTTCAAAAAGAGGTTCTAAGTCCACTAAAAGGTCTTTTGTTGAAATCCTATCTACAACCTTATCAATACTCTCCCGTGCCTCATTTACTGTATATCCGTTATCTTCAAGAAAGGCTTTATCAGGCTCTATACCTTTTTCCATATACCAAATTAAATCGTAGAAGTCTCTCCCCTTAATACTAACATTACTTTCTCCTTTCCTATATACCCTTTCTATACAAGCAATCATCTTACTAGCCATGAGAATTGGTAATGAGTAATGTTTGATAACCATGCTGTATATATCTTTTGTATATGGTGTATATTCTGTTGAATACTTACTCCCTATTCTTTCATTTATCTCTACTTTAACATGTAGTTTCTCATTTACATTCTCAGACAATCCTAAGTCATGTAACAATTCAAACTTAACCAAACACCTCATTATATTCTCACTTCTCTGTGTTGTTACCTCTACACCGTTAAAATGCTCTTCCTTAAAATATTTCCTTATCACAGAAGCTACTTCCTCTATATCAATCCTAGTTGTACTCTCAAAATCTAAATCTTCAGAAAGTCTGTTTAATCCATATACCTTTCTTAGTAGTGTTCCTCCGTAGAAAATGAGATCTTTGTACTTCTTATCACTATATATTATATACAAGATAATATCCTGCAAGTATTCCTTTAGCTTGTTTCTAATCAAAGCATTACTTTTGTTCTTACTCTTTTCCTCTTGAACAATTGTTTGTAGTTGATATTTAATTGGATGCATTTTTAACAATATTCTCAATTATTTTAATTACCTTCTTGTTTTTTGATATCTTTGCATATCTCTGAAGTTTTACCAATTCTTTCTTTTTAAAAGACTTCATATTTAATCTTAATTCCTCAACAAGGTTAATATTTTCTAAATCTTCTGGAAGTGTATCTATGGAGAAGTAAATGTAGTCAAAGAGAGCTTTTTCTTTTGTAGCTATGTAGTATGTATAGTTAAGAAATCTCATTGCTGTATATCCAGTAAAGAGTTCTTTTCTAATGTTTTTGTATATATATTCACCTGTTGGATTACTATACTTTCTACCTGTTTTTAATGTTAATGAAGTTACTGTATATATTGCTTCAGTTAGAATACCATGTTTTGAGAGTACATATTCTAAAGAAACATATGATGGTGTTCTTAGCTTGTTTGCAATTAATTCTGTAAATCCTTCTGTTGAGGAATAGCTGTCTACATTCTCTTTTGAAATGTAGAGACCGTTTTTTAATTTAACTAAATCTCCACTCTTTATCCATCTAGTAATGCTTTTGTTAATAGCTTCTTCGTTCTCATCAGAGAGTGAACGAAGCATGTCTTTTGTTAAGAAAAGAGTTTTTAGGTTGTCTTTAAGAATACTTTTTTTCATATCTGCATCTTTTAGATATGGGACATATTATGTCCTAAAAGTGAAAGATTGTCAAGTAGATTGTTACAGTATTGCTACTGTTGCTACCCTATCACCACTTGCGATATTCATCATCTTTACTCCTGAAGTTTGTCTTTTTAGTTTGGGTACATCCTTAAGATCTGCTCTAATAACCTTGGATTTCTCAGATATTACAACAATCTCTTCATCTTCTTCTCTTAAGATCCTTGCACAGGCTACATTACCTGTCTTTGGTGTTACTCTAAATGTAAAGATACCTGTACCACCTCTTTTCTGTGTTGCATATTCTTTTAGTGGTGTCATCTTTCCAAAACCATGTTCTGAAAGGGTAAGAAGTTGTTGCTCATCACTTTCTACAATTCCAATACCAACTACCCTATCCTCTTTACTTCTAAACTTAATACCAGTAACACCTCTTGTACTTCTACCCATAGGTCTAACATCTGTTTCTTTGAATCTTACAGACTTACCTTCTCTTGTTAGGATAATTGCTTCATCAGTACCAGTAGTAGCCTTAACTCCAATTAATTGATCACCCTCATCTAACTTAATTGCTGTTAATCCATTTGCTCTAATCTTCTTAAACTCAGGAAGTTCTGTCTTCTTTACAACACCACTCTCTGTTGCCATCAGAAGATATTTGTACTCTCTTGCTGTCTCTTTCTGCTTAGCTTCCTCTGTACTCTTTCCTTCTGCAATCTTACCTTTTGGGTCTCTAGTTAATACAGAAGTTACAAGCTCATCAGGATCTAACTGTGCAAGATTCACGATTGGTAAACCTTTTGCTGTTCTACCTAAATCTGGTATCTCAAATATTCTTAGTGTATATACCTTACCTTTGTTTGTGAAAAGTAATAGTTCATCATGAGTATTACACAAGAATGCATGTTCTACAAAATCACCTTCCTTTGTTTCCCCTCCTGAAACACCCTTACCTCCCCTATTCTGTGCTTTGTATGTATTTGGACTTAATCTCTTTACATATCCAGAATTAGTAATTGTTACAAGAGTATCCTCTGAAGCAATCATATCTTCTTCAGATATCTCATCAACTTTACCTTTAACAACCTTAGTTCTTCTTTCATCTCCATACTTTTCTTTAATGATTTCAAGGTCAGCATCTACAACCTCTAACATCTTTGCTGGGTCTTCGAGAAGAGTATTTAATTCCTTAATCTTCTCTTTCAATTCTTTCTGTTCATCTTGTAATTTCAATCTCTCAAGTGCAGCTAATCTTCTAAGTTGCATATCCAAAATTGCTTGTGCTTGTACTTCTGTAAAGTCAAACTTCTCCATTAAATTTGTTTTTGCACTCTCTTGTGTTTTTGAACCTCTGATTGTAGCAATGACCTCATCAAGCATATCAATTGCTTTAAGTAGTCCTTCTAAAATGTGAGATCTGTATCTTGCTTGTGCTAAATCAAATTCAAATCTTCTGATTGTTACCACTAATCTAAATGAGAGGAAGAGTTCTAAGAATCTCTTAAGTGGCAATGTTTTAGGCTCTTTATCTACCAATGCAATCATGTTTGCATTGAAGACTTTCTGCATCTCTGTATATTTGTAGAGTTTGTTTAGAACCGTCTTTGGTTGTGCATCTCTCTTGAGATATACAACAACTCTCATTCCTTCGATATTTGATTCGTCGATAATGTCAGAAATACCTTTAATCTTTTTATCTTTTACTAAATCAGCAATCTTTGTAATGAGGTTTGCTTTGTTTACTTGGAAAGGTATTTCGGTGATAACAATTTGGTATTTTCCTTGTTTGCCTTCAACAATTGATGCTTTTGCTCTTTGTAGTATTCTTCCCCTACCAGTTGCGTATGTGTTAAGGATTTCTTCTCTGTTGTATATTGTTGCTCCTGTTGGGAAGTCTGGACCAGGTATTATCTCAACTAGTTCTTCCGGTGTAATTTCTGATTTGAATTCAGGATAGAGGACATTTCCATCTTCTTCAATCTTCGCTCTAAGAGTATCAATTACTCCTTGGTTAGTAGCATCTTTTGTATCTATGTAGTTTTCTAGATAGTCAGCTGGTTGTGCATTAAGTAGTTGTGGAATTCTCTCTCCTTTTTCTTTCTGTTTTCTTAACTCATCATATACTGCTTTACCTTCCCATTTATTACCTAGGGAAATCATTTTTTGCAAAGCATTGATTAACTCTGTTAGATTATGAGGAGGTATTTTTGTTGCCATACCTACTGCAATTCCATCTCCTCCATTTGCTAATACATTTGGAAATCCTGCTGGTAGTACTGTTGGTTCTAATCTTGTACCATCATAGTTTGGAATGAAGGTGACAGTCCCTTTGTTTAATTCAGAAAGCAACTCTGGAGTAATCTTCCCCATTCTTGCTTCTGTGTATCTCATGGCTGCTGCTTCATCTCCATCAATGGAGCCGAAGTTTCCTTGTCCATCTACTAATGGATATCTCATGGAGAAGTCTTGAGCCATTTTTACTAAGGTTGGATACACTACAGCTTCACCGTGTGGGTGATAGTTACCTGAGGTATCACCTGCAATCTTTGCACATTTTCTAAAGTGTGATGAAGGTGTTAGTCCTAAATCATTTATTGCAACGAGTATTCTTCTCTGTGATGGTTTTAGACCATCAGTAACTTCTGGTAATGCTCTTGATACGATTACAGACATTGAGTAGTCAAGGTAGTTACCTTTCATCTCATCTACAATTGATCTGTTAGTAATCTCTCCAGATTTATATGAGGAGTTCTGGTCTACTATCTCTGTATTCTCTTGTGTTGTCTTTATATCATCATCCATCTTACCAAGTCTTTCTTACTAATTCTTCTAGATTAGTTTCGTAAGCCTCTCTTTGTATATCAATTAACTCATTTAATTCTTCTGCAGTTTTCTTATCAACGGAAAACCCTTTATCTCCATCTTCTGCATTCACCTCATCTATTTCGAGATTCTCAAGTCTTACAATTTTATAAGTGCCATTATCATCATGAAGTGCGATAGCTCTCCTATCGTGTTCTGAACTTGGAAGTTTTGGCTCAGTATCAACAATTGGACCTTTATCATCTTCTTCTTTATCTACTATACCAAGGTATTTTTTAATAGATTCTCCTTGTGGTGTACCATTAAGTATTCTAGAGAGAATCCTGTTTCCTGCACCGTAGTCATTTAGCACTCTCATACAAGCTAACCTCTCATTGCCTTCTGCACCATTAAGTCTTGATGGTTTAGCAATCTCCTGAGAGTTTGGACTGATAGCTCTACCAAGCTCCAGTAAGCTTGTTATCTCATTTCTTTTCTCTTCTCCGTATATCTCTGCCATTTTTGTTAAATTAAAAAATTAAATATCTAATATAGCTTTAGCAGCATGAGTTTGTATAAATCTTCTTCTTGGAGGTACTTCACTACCCATTAACATCTCAAAAGTCTTTTCTGCTTCCTCTGCATCTTCAATATGTACTCTCTTAAGAACCCTGTTTGCAGGGTCCATGGTTGTTTCTCTTAACTGTTCTGGATTCATCTCTCCTAATCCCTTAAACCTGTTTGCTACAGGTACCTTACCTTCTGCCCTTGCTTTAGCAACAAACTCATTCTTCTCCTCATCGTTTATAAAATAGTACTTCTTCTTTCCAATCTCTACTTTATGTAAAGGCGGTTGAGCAACATATACATAGCCATTTTCAATCAATGGTCTAAAGAATCTAAAGAAAAGAGTCAGAACCAAGGTCGTAATATGTAATCCATCAACATCTGCATCACTCATGATAATGATTTTGTGGTATCTTAATTTAGAAATATCAAAAGTATCTCCAATACCTACACCTAAAGCTGTTGTAATGTCATTGAACTCATTGTTTTCTAACACCCTATCAACCCTGTATTTATGTGTATTAATAATCTTACCTCTAAGTGGAAGAATTGCTTGTGTGTGTCTATCCCTACCCTGCTTTGCTGAACCGCCTGCAGAGTTACCCTCTACAATGAAGAGCTCACTCTCTGCGGGGTCTCTACTAGTGCAATCAGCTAACTTACCAGGTAGTGTTGTTGTTTCTAATGCACTCTTTCTAATGACAGCATCTCTTGCAGCTTTTGCAGCTGCCTTTGCTTTGTTAGCTAACACTGCCTTCCCAATTATTTCCTTCGCAATTGAAGGATTTTCTGTTAAAAATGTTAAAAGTTCATCTCTAACTACTTTCCCTACAATACCCTTTACTTCTGGATTGTTTAACTTAATCTTTGTTTGTCCTTCAAATTGTGGACTTGGGACCTTCACAGAAACAACTGCTGTTAAACCTTCTCTTACATCATCACCACTAAGTGTTCCACTTAATCCTTTGAGTAGTTCTGCTTTCTGAGCATATGTATTCAATGCACTTGTAATTGCTGTTCTAAAACCTGCTAAGTGTGTACCACCTTCTGGATTGATAATATTGTTGGTGTAGCATCTAACATCTTCATCCATGCCATCTGTGTATTGCATAGATACTTCAACAACTACATCATCTTCCTGCTTACTCATGTAGAAAGGCTCATTCCCTATCACCTTCTCATCAATATTTAAGAATTGAACATATGATTTAATACCGTCTTCAAAATACAAATCGTACTGTTTGTGATTGCCTTCGCTATCATCTATTACAGAGATTCTGAGGCCAGCTGTAAGGTATGCATGCTGTCTACATCTCTTTACAATTGTATTAAAATCAAATTCAGTAGTACTAAAAATCTTGTCATCAGGCATGAATGTATGTTCTGTACCTGTTTCTTTAGAATCTGCAATTTTTTCAACTGGAGCTACTGGTACACCTCTTTCATATTTCTGTTGATATACTCCACCATCTCTTCTTACTGTAGTAATCATCCATTCAGAAAGAGCATTTGTACACTTCATACCAACACCGTGCAGTCCACCAGACACCTTGTATGCACCTGCTTCAAATTTTCCACCAGCATGAAGATTAGTCATGACTGTTTCTAGTGTGGACACTTTTGTTTCAGCATGAGTTTCAACTGGAATACCCCTACCATTATCCTTTACAGTAAGAGAACCATCTTTGTTTAATGTAACCCAAATATGGTCACAGAATCCTGCAATGGCTTCATCAACAGAGTTATCTAAAATCTCTGTGAAAATATGGTGAAGACCGTGCACATCAGTAGAACCGATGTACATAGCGGGTCTCTTTCTGACTGCTTCCAATCCTTTCAATACTTGAATATTTGATGCTCCGTAATTTTCAACTTTTGCCATATTAATCTAACGAATTTTTCAGTAAGTTAATTCATTTTGAAGTTCTAGTTCCCTACTTAATTATACCATTTTTTAGCCTAAAATGCTAAGAATTTAATTGTACTAGCATAGCTTCTAAAGTCAGTCTACGATTGCAATTTCCTGCTATCTTCTCTCTACTATTTTGTACAATTTTAAGGGCCTCTAGGTTTTTTCTAGAACCATCTATATTACCATTTTTTATATTTCTTTCAAACCTCTCTTTTATCCCATTCTCTACTGCGTTTATGAATTCATTGGCAGAATCCCTGCTTTCAGAAAATTTTTCAATTTGTGCAAATTGGGTTACTAAATCTTTTTCAAAAATATCGGTTAAGTTATCAATATCTTGGTTTGTACCTTGTTGTGTATATACTATTCTAGACCTCGACCTTATCGTTGGGAGTAAGTTTCTTTCATTGTCTACATGGAGGATGTAGACAGAGTAGCTTTTGCTTTCTTCCAATGCTTTCAACAGGGAGTTCTGTGCTTCGTGAGTGAGTTTTTGCGCGTCGTGTATTATGGCTACCTGTTTTTTCTCTTGGAACGGTTTGTATATCATCTCCTTTTGGAACTCTTTCACCTCCTCTATTCCAATGCTGTTCTTTTCAATGTTCTCGAGGTTATGGATATCAGGGTTTGTTTCTAGGTCCTCCATTGATATCTCCTTCTTGAAGATCTTGCTTAAAAACGCCCTCAGGTTCTTCTTCTCCACATCCCTCCTCTTTTCAACCAAGATATATGTCATATCTCATTCTACCACATCCTCCCTTTGGGGTCCTTGAAGGTCTGACCTAGATCTGTCCCCCGTTTCCCATAGCTATCTGCCTATCTATCAAGGTTTGTGGGTTGGGATGGTTCTTAAGGTCTGACCTAGGTCTGTCCCCCATTTTCCTTAGCTATCTGCCTGTCTATCAAGGTTTCTTGGTTTGGGTATTGCTGATTTCGGCTTACAAAATCCATCCGAAATACGGCGCTTTGGACTAGGAAATGGTTGTACGATAGGAAAACCGAAGTGAACACAAGGTCTGACCTAGCTCAGACCTGAATTGGGTAATTGACTAATATCATTAGTTATCATAAACTGGAAGAAGAATTAAATAACAAACTGCCCAGATGGCTAACCAGACATCTATCTTAAAACAACTACAATCTAAAGGTGTAATAAATGATGATGGAGCTAGGAAGGTACTCCTAGAGAGAAGTCGTAGTAACAAAACAGAGGAAGTCCTAATCAGAGAGCTTAACCTTGCTTCAGATACAGATATTGCGCAAGCAAAGTCAGAGATGTTCGGTATTCCCTTCATTGACCTGACAACTATCTCTGTCCCAGAAAGCGCAATTGCAGAAGTCCCAATTGATAGCTTAGCTAAATACAGAGCTGTTCCTTTTGAAAGAGGCGAAGGTGCTGTTAAGGTGGCAATGGAAGACCCTTTTGATATTCAAGCAACACAAGCTTTACAAGGAAGATATCCCCAAGGCACACGAATGCAGGTATATATCTCTACAAAGGAAAGTATTAGCTCAATTCTCGATAGAAGAGTTGGAGATATGATGAGTTCTCAGGTAACTGAGGCTTTGGAAGATGTAAATATTCCTGTTACGGAGATAGCAGATGATGCTTCTGGAGATGCACTCAATTCTCTTACTGGTTCAGATTTAGCTTCTGCACCTGTAGCTAGAATTGTAAACTCAATATTGCAATATGGTGTTAAGTCTAAGTCTTCAGATATCCATATTGAAACAATGGAAGACAGGGTTAGAGTTAGGTTTAGGATTAACGGTGTAATGACAGAGAGGTTGGCACTTCCTAAATCATTGAGTTCCGCGATTGTTTCAAGGGTAAAGATTCTTTCAAACTTAAAAATTGATGAAAAAAGAATTCCTCAAGACCAAAGATTCCAAGTCAAAATGGGAACAAACAAAGTGGATATTAGAGTCTCCATTATGCCTATGATATATGGTGAAAAGGTTGTAATGAGGTTGTTACAATCGGATAGTGCGGATATTACACTTGAGCAGACAGGTCTGAGAGGTAATGCATACAAAGTGTTTTCTGATGCACTTACTGTAACAAATGGAATTGTATTGGTTACTGGTCCTACAGGTAGTGGTAAAACTAGAACATTGGCTTCGTCTTTGATTAAAATTAACGATCCAAAGGTGAATATAATATCCTTAGAGGATCCAGTTGAAATTCGAGTACCAGGTGTTACGCAGGTGCAGATTAATGCTGCTGTTGGTCTTACGTTTGCAAATGGTTTAAGGGCGGTTTTAAGACAAGACCCTGATGTTGTCATGGTTGGTGAGATTCGTGATGAGGAAACTGCTCAGTTAGCTGTACAGGCATCTTTGACTGGTCACCTAGTTCTCTCTACTTTGCATACAAACAGTGCAGCTGCAGCAATTCCGCGACTTTTGGATATGGGTATTGAACCGTATCTTTTAGCTTCAACAATTAGAGCAATTGCAGCACAGAGACTTCCTAGGAAAATCTGCACACATTGTATTGAGGCTCATCCTGTGACACCAGAAGTATTAAGGAACATCAATGATACAATGCAAGGTATCAAAGGTTTTGATTTGATTTCCTACATTAACAGGGTATATGCATCTAAAAATTCTGGAGAGCAGAAAGAAAAGAATGTGATAAAGCCAGTTGAAAAAGGTCCAGATGGAACACCAGTAATATATATTTACAAAGGGAAAGGATGTGATAGATGTAATGGAACTGGATACTCAGGGAGGATTGGTATTTTTGAAGTATTGAATGTGACGGACAAGATAAGTAGAATGGTTATGGAGAATGTAACAGATACAGATATCAAAAATGCAGCGGTTGAGGAAGGAATGATAACTATGGTGCAAGATGGATACCTAAAGGCTTTAGAGGGGATTACTACAATTGAAGAAGTCTTGAGGGTTTCAAAAGAATAATTTTTTGATATAACTAATATATGGATACTGCCCAAAATCAAACAAATACAACTGGAGGTCAATTTGCATACCCAGATTTCTCACAGAATAGTGGGAATTTGACTCCTCCACCACAGCCAGCACCTCCACCGACTGTGCAACCAGCGCCAGCATCAACTCCTGTGCCTAATAATGTTGCTACTCCTCCTGTTCAGCAACCAACTCCTACTCCTACTCCACCAGCTCCAACTCCTGAGCCAGTACCGAAACAGGACTACATAGACCAACAGAAATTAGATGAATTGAAGAAGGATATTGATGCGCTTCTTGATACTCCTACTCCTGCAACTGTCCAACCAGCATCAACACCAGAGCCTGCACCTCAACAAGTAGCAGAAGTTAAAACAGAAAGTTATCTACAACAACCAACAGAGCTTCCTAATTTAGGAACACCTCCTACTCCACCAGCACAACCTGTACAACATCAGCAAGTTTGGAATGATTCTCTAACTACAATTATGCCAGGTGAAAAAGTTGCAAAAGCAATGGAAAGAGAAGAGAAGCCAAATAATCTTGCAAGTCCAGCTAATGCTAAGAGTTCGGCTCAGCCAGAAACAATAACGATAGATGGTATGGAAGAGTTAAGTATGGATGCTCTCTTAACAGAAGTTATCAAAAGGAATGCTTCAGACTTACACATCTCTCCTGGATACCCACCAACAATTAGAATTGATGGAGAGCTCATAGATGTTGGAGAGAAGATTCTGACTCCAAAAGACTCTGAGGATTTGATTCTGTCAATAATTCCTGATGATAAAAAGGAACTTCTTGATGTAAATAGAGAGATTGACTTTGCATATTCTTTTGACAATGGAGAGAAGATGTCTGGTAGGTTTAGAATCAACGCCTACTATTCCATGAAGCATATTTCTGCAGCTTTAAGGCTGATTCCTACTAGGGTAAAAACAATTGAAGAGTTACAATTACCGCAGGTATATCATCAGATTACAAAGCTAAAACAAGGATTGGTTCTAGTTACAGGTCCAACTGGACATGGTAAGAGTACAACACTTGCAGCTATGTTGGAAGATATTAATAGAAACAGGGATGTACATATTGTCACTATTGAAGACCCAATAGAGTATATTTTTGAAGGGAAGAAAGCACTCATCGGTCAGAGGGAGATGAATGATGATACGAACTCATGGGCTATTGCACTTAGAAGTGCTATGCGACAAGACCCTGATGTTATCCTCGTTGGTGAGATGAGAGACTATGAAACCATCGCTGCTGCAATTACGTTAGCAGAAACGGGTCACTTAGTCTTTGCAACATTGCATACTAACAATGCAGCACAGACAATAGATAGAGTCATTGATGTGTTCCCAGAGAATCAACAACCACAGATAAGGTCTCAGCTGTCAAACATCTTGCAGGTAGTTATCGCACAGAGATTGATACCTCTTGATAAAGGTGGAAGGAGGGCTGTATCTGAGATTATGTTCAATACCCCAGCTATTGCCAACCTAATTAGGGAAGGTAAAACACACCAAATTGACAATGTTATTAGAACAGGTGCTGATGTGGGTATGACATACTTAGAAAGAGCATTGGTCTCTTTGGTACGAGAAGGGGCTATTTCTACTCAGAAAGCTCAAGAGTATGCTGTACACCCTGAAGAGGTTTTAAGATTATTAAAGAGTTAATAATATGAAAAAGTTTAAGTATTCTGCTAGGGATAAAAAGGGGAAATCTGTAAGTGGGGAGATAGAGGCAAGAGATGTAGCAGCAGTTACAGATATTTTGCATGACAGGGGATTGATAATTGTTTCGATTAAAGAAACCTCAATGTTAGATATTAGTAAGCTTCAGGAGATTAATATTGGAGGGGTTCCGATGCAAGATAAGGTTGTGTTTATGAGACAGATGGCAACTATGGTTGGTGCAGGTCTTCCACTGACAAGAGCACTGGAGATTATGGTTGACCAAGCAACGAATCCCCTATTTAAGAGAGTACTTAGGGATGTACTTCTCTCTGTACAGTCAGGTAAATCTCTGTCTGTTTCTTTTAGAGAGCAGGAAGGGGTGTTTGATAGTATAACTTTGAATCTTTTGGAGGCTGGAGAAGAAAGTGGTAACTTAGAGGTTATCTTAGCAAGGCTTGCAACAGAGCTTGAGGAAAGAAGTTCTCTAACCAAAAAAGTTAGGTCAGCAATGATTTATCCAGCGATAATCTTAGTTGTCATTGTTGCTGTTATCCTCATGATGCTGTTTGTTCTAATCCCATCTATGTCTGAGATATACAGTGATTTTGGGGCAGATTTACCTTGGATTACTAAGTTCCTTGTTAATATGAGTAACTTTTTCCTTAAGTACTGGTGGGCAATACTTTTAATAATCGTTGTGCTTGTTGTTGGGTTGAAATATTACAGAAGTACAGAGAAGGGAATGAAGACTATTGATAAGTTGTTAGTTAAAATCCCAATTGTAGGTAACCTTATCACAAAGATACAGATAGCTCAGTTTACAAGAATTTTAGCTCTACTACTTAGTAGTGGTTTGTCCATAGTTAAGGCATTGGAACTTACAGCTCAGTCATTGAGTAACAGTATTTTCAAAGATGTCGTTATGGACGCTAGGAATGAGGTTGAAAAGGGAGGTCCTTTAGCCCTACCGATTGCAAGGAGTGAGTATTTCCCTCTTTTGGTTAGTAGTATGATTTCTGTTGGTGAGGAAACGGGAGAGATTGATGCAGTTTTAGCAAAGGTTTCAGAGTATTACAAAGAGGAGGTTGATACTGCGACAGGTAATCTGTCTACTATATTAGAACCTTTGTTGTTGATTATAATGGGTTTGGCTGTTGGATTCATAGCCTTAGGTGTATATATGCCTATGTTTGGCTTAGCTCAGGTCATGGGTTAGCCTATTGACAGGAGTTAGTATTTCTAGTAATTTATAATTATTAAATTAATATAAACTGTCTAATTTTATGGATAGAAAATCATACAAAGCATTTACATTAATCGAAATGCTTATCGTTATGGGTATTCTAGTAATACTCATGGTTGTGGGTATTGCAGCAGGTAGATTTGCAACCCAGAGAGCACAGGATATTGCTCATCAGAATGCAGCTGCACAGATTTATCAGGCATTACAGTCATATTATGTTGATTTTGGTAAGTATCCTACTGTAAATAGTCCAGCAGAATTGTTGGGTACAGCAACATCTGCAGGTATTGTAGGGGAGTATATGGATTTAGGTGCTTTTGATGGTGGAAATGATGCTACTTTCTGGTATTTTGTGAATGGAAGTACCCACCAAACCGTGATTGTTTGTGTATCACTTGGAGGGTATGGAGATGACTCTCAAAGGGGAATATATTGTGATGGGAATGGGTTCGGGGATACGAATCTTACAGTTGGTAGTGGAAATGCAGCAACTATGCCAAAAGGTAAATTAGAGGCTAAGAGTGGTACACCAACTTACACTTTCTATGATTATGTTAAAGGTTCGACAAATGGAGGAAAGAGTAACTGGGATGGTGGGACTAATTCTTGGGGAACTTCTTCAGGAACACAACCAGTACCTCCAGCAGGTGAGTAATAGATTAACTTCTATATAGTTTCTTAAACCCCTCTTCGGAGGGGTTTTCCTTTCTAAATAGGTATTCATCATATATAATGGAAATATGATTGTCATATACATCTGTATATTCTTCTTAGGTGTTGCAATAGCTAGCTATATCAATGCAACAATATACAGAATTGAAAAAAAGGTAAAATATCCAGAGATACTAACTAGAAGTTCTCAATGTGAAAAATGTAAAAAGAAATTAACATGGTATGAACTAATACCAGTATTTGGATATATTATCATTGGAGGTAAATGTACAAAGTGTAAAGAGAAGATAAGTTTGTACTATCCTCTCTCAGAAGCATTCTTAGGTATCTCCTTTCTCCTGTTTTACATATTCCAAGTCCCCTACTACATTTGGATTGTACATATACTCCTCTTCATTCTCTCCTACTACGATGTACTTTACAGAGCTGTACCTAGGTCATTAGTGCATATATTGATAGTGCTATCTGTTCCAATATTCATCTTCATTAATTTCAACATCCCCTCTCTAATTATTACAGCCTCTATTCTCCTACTCTTGTTCATCCTTACCCTCTTTCTAAAAAAATCATTTGGTTTAGGAGATATGTTAGTACTTTTAGCATTAGGATTGATACTACCGTACAAGGGATATATTACAATGTTCTGGATTAGTATATTCTCTGCCCTACTCTATGCAATATTAGTGGCCATTATTAAGAAAAAAAACATGAAGAAAGTTAAAATACCAATGATTCCTTTCTTCACTCTCGCATTCTTAATTGCTTCTCTTTGGGGAGAGATAATATTCAACTCCATCTTCTCTAAAATATTGTTGTAGTTGTAGGAATATTGTGTTAAATTAAAAGTAATAAATTAAAGAATCTGCCTAATGAAAAGCAAGAGATATTCTGCTTTCACATTGATAGAGATGCTTGTTGTTATGATAATTCTTGTTGTCATTGGTGCTCTTTCGTTTGCAACATATCAAGACATGCAAACAACTATTCGTCTTAATGAATATACAAGTGTGTTAGAGGAGAATATTAGGAGAGTACAGAGAGAAGCTATGTTACTTAAGAGAGAACCTGGGGAGTATTGGATATATGGGTTGGGGATTGATTTTTCAAAAGCAAAAGGTAATTCTAAAACAGGTGAAGGTCTAGGGAACTATACTGTATTTAAGTGGTGTGCTGAGGAAATGGATTATGGTGGTGGGAGGACAAGCTCTGGTATCCCTGGTTATGATGACAGTCTTCCTTATAATCATAGTAATAATGGTGGTCTTCCTGTCAAGTTAAGTGATTCTGGCTTATGTAAGGGTGAAAATATGAGAAGAGAGTTGAAAGGTTATGATGTTGGGATTAAGCCTCCTAGAGGGAGTATAGGGTTAAATGAGTCTCTTGCTAATATGTCAAATATACCTTGGATGGATAGAGAAATTCAATTTATCTTGTTTGAATCGGTTACAGGGAGGGTTTTTTTCTATACTGAGGGGGGAGATTTAGTTGGTTTTCAACCAATGGTTGATGGTAAACCCAAGTTTGTTGAAGAAGCTATACATTTTGAAATGAGAATAGCAACAAGTGGTGGCAGAGGTAAAGGGAAAATAGTAAGTGTGGAAATGTTCTCAGGGAAGGTTACAGTTGGACCACTATTTGGTACAGAAAAATAACTAAAAGAATAAAAAATATTATGAGGAATAAAACATATAAAGCAATGGGATTTGTAGAAGCACTAATAGCTATTATGATAGCAGGTATAGCTTCTGTTGTACTAATGCAGATAGCAGCAGATGCTCTAAAAGAAGCTGTACAAAATGAGAGAATAGATAAAATGACAGAATATGCTGTAGAAGGGGCAAACATGGTTCAAGGAATAGTAGAAAGAGATAAGGAAAATATAAAGAATATTACTAGTACCACAGAGAGGTGTTTTGTTCCAAAGAAAGAAGGAAATACATTTAACTTCTATATGTCTGGTGGAACCTATTGGTCAATACCTGCAGATCAGTTGGTTCGTAACTCTGTTGTTCTACGTGATAACAGAAGTATTCCCAGTCTACCTAAAGTGGGAGATGCTCAAGAGGCAGACTTCCTTAGAATAGCGTGTATTCGTAAAAATGCCTCTACTGCACAGTACCTAATTGTTAGGATAGGGATTGCTCATCTTCCTAGCAAAGGTAATATTACTACAGATAAACAATTAAAGGACTATTTTTATAGAACAACCATAAACCTATGAGAACATATAATAGAGAAAACAAATACGAAGCATTTAGTCTAATAGAGATGCTAATAACTATCATAATACTTGGCTTTATCCTGCTTACTTGTGCTCTAGTACTTACCACTCTCATCAAAGTATCAACAGTATCTACAAACAAAACAAGAGTAAGAACAGAGTCAGAATATATGCAAGAACTCTTAAGAAGAACAATCAGGACAACAGACCCTGCAAATGCAAATATATATAATTCAAGGGCAGTCCGCACGTTTGATCCTGAAACCTCCAAAGTTATCTCTAACAACATTGGAGATACATACAACAATCCTCTTGGAGAATCTGTAGTGGGTAATGAAATACACCTTAGACCATATGGCTCAAGTAAATGGATTTGTGTAGGCTTCTTCTATGGCAAAAACAATGAAATGGAATCAGATGGTCAAACAAGGAAAGGCTATGTCCTCAAAACCACAATGGATTCTAACAATAATTACAGTCCCGCCTCTTGCTTTGATCCTACAAAAAATTCACCATACAACTACATGGTTCTTAACTCTAGGTTTGTAAATGTTTCTAACATGGAGATATTGTTTACAAGGACAGAAGATGGGAACAAAGAATTCATCTTGAATGTACACTCAAATGCCGTATACTGGTACTTCGCTAAAGGTGCTCCACTAAGCAGGAAAATCTTTAGGCAGTCCATAGTTAAAACTGAAGGAGTAATGTGGTAATATATAAATTAGAAAGGTAAAAATATATGTCTGGAACTAAAAGAATATTAGTAGTTGAAGATGAAAAAGACTTACTAGACTCATACAAAGAGTTGATAGAAACAGCTGGATATGATTCTTTGGCAGTACCAGATGGCTATCAAGCACTAGATGCTTTGGATAAGAATAAGGGGAAGATAGAGTTGGTACTGTTAGATTTAATGATGCCAGGGATAGATGGTTTAGAAGTCTTACGTGCTATCACATCGAATAGAGGGAAATATGGAGAAATGCCCATTGTCATACTTACAAATATGACAAGTGAGTCTATCATCAGGGAAACATTTGAATTAGGAGCATCATCATATTTGGTCAAAACAGATTTAGACTATGATGGTCTAGTAAAAGAGCTCGCAAAATACCTAGGAGGAGCTGTTTAATATTTGAAAACCTCCTTCTTTTTGGTATTATATACTTAACAATTAATTTAGTGATTCACTAACATGGCTAAACTGCCCGAACATGTTGGAATAGATTTTGGTACACATTCAGTAAAAGCTGTAGAGCTTAGTGGAATAACCACAAACAAACCTAGATTGGTGAATCTAGGCTCTCAGGCTACTCCTAAAGGGGTGATTAATAGTGAGGACCAGATGGACCAAAAAAAGTTGGCGGATGTGTTAAAAAAGCTTTACGATGCCTCTGGGATTAAAAACAACAAGGTGGTAATGGCATTACCAGAGTTTTCTGTTTTTACTAGATTCCTAGAATTACCAGGGGTTAAACAAGAAGAACTAAAAGACACTGTATATTATGAAGCAAAACAATACATTCCCTTACCCATTAATGAAGTACAACTTGACTATGTCCCCATTGGTTTCAATCAAGAGAAAAATGCTCCTAGAGTTTTAGTGGTTGCTGCTGCTAGAAAGGTAATTGACATATATGTAAATATTGCCATTGAAGCTAACTTAGATCTAATCGCAATTGAAACTGAATCCGTGGCAATGGGAAGAGCTATGTATCGATCTACGAACAAGAAGGATTTGGTAATATTAGACTTTGGTGCTAACAATACAGACATGAGTATTATCTCAGAAGGATATTTAGTATTCTCTCAAAGTATTGCAATTGGTTCTGATTCCTTAACACAATCTATTGTAAACAAATTTAATTTTGATTTTAACAGAGCAGAAGAGTTTAAGAGAAACTATGGCCTTGTACCAAACGTACTTGAAGGGAAGATTGCAAGTGTACTTGCCCCTATCATGGATTCCATTATGGTGGAAGTTCGTAGAGGTGTTGAGTTCTACAAGAGTAGAACACTTTCAATTGCCCCAGTTGATTACATATTAAGTGGTGATGGTGCACTACTTCCAGGCTTGAAAGAATACGTATCTAAAAGCTTAAATGTTAATGCTACCTTGGCAATGCCATGGAACAATATTGTGATAGATCCTAAATTTAATGATATTGCAATGAAAGGAGCTCCATCGTACTCTGTTGCAATAGGATTGGCTTTGAAAGATGAGTAAGGAAGAAGAAGAGAAAACAATAAAAAAAGTAGCTAAAAATGAGGAACTACCTCCAATAATCGATGATGATGGGGTAAATCTCCTACCAGTAATGACTAAGAAAGAGGTTGTTGCAGAGAAAAGGAAAACAAAGGTTAATCTTGGTGCAGTTGTTAGTATTGTAATCGTTCTCTTTATCACAATCGTAGTAGTTATTTTCTCTACTGTTTCAAAAATGCAACTTAACAATGAGAAAGAGAAGTTGTTTGCATTAGAAAATGATGTAAAGGGAGAATCGACGAAGATATTGAATAATACGGAAGTTCTCAAGAGAATATATCTTTACAGAAATATTTCATCTTCTCAATTCTCAACAAGGAAGATATTTGATTACTTCTCTGCAATTGCTGCTAAACAGGGAGATGTAGTATTAAAAAACTTTGTATTTGGTTCTGAGAAGCAACATTCTTTTGAAGGGACTACAGATTCTTTAGATACTGCATCTAAATTTTGGTATCTATTGCAGAAAGATGAGAAGGTAGAGGCTGTTGTTGTTGATGACCTGTCTAAAACCAGAGATGGTGTTAATTTTTCTTTCAAGGTAACTCTAATAGATAATGCTTTTGATGAAGAGGAAAAAGAAGTTAATATTCAAAAGAGAGAAAAAAACAAAGAGGACAATTCTGATAGTATGTGGGAGAGTTATGATACAGATAATGTAAGTAATTAAAAATATGGGTATACCAACATCAGCATCAAGAACAAAAAAAGAGCTTGAGGCGATAAGTGAGAAAATAGAGAATACTAAATTAAAGTTGAAGGACTTTATATTCCCCATCATCATAATTGCAGTGTTGCTGGTAATAGTAATTGTTGTTTTTATCCCAATGCTAAATAATGCTATTGGTTTTAGGAATGAATTGAAAGAAGTCCAGAAAAAGGAGAAACAGTTAGAGGAACTAAAAACAAATCTGGCTAAAATGGATGTCAATCAGTTAGAGTCTGACTTGGTAGATGTGAAATCTGTTATTCCCAAGAATCTTAAAGTTTCTAGCTTCATATTCTATATAGATGAACTTGCTAAGGAGATGAATCTAACCTCCGAGTCTATTTCCGCTGGAGATATAAAAGTGGCAACAGAGGAGGCCACAGAAGAGTATAAGGGTGTTAATGGACCTCTTTCATATTCTGGTTCACTAGAGAACGTTTTAGCATTCTTAGATAGCTTCTACACATCATCACCATATATTGTTTCTCCTAAGAACATTAATCTAGAAAGTAGTACTGATGGCGAATGGGAAGTGGCTCTAAACCTAACAGGCTATTACATCGATGATACTGAGACAACAAAGCTTGATGTATATAGACCTCTCAAGCCATACACAGAATTTTCTGCAGAAATGCAAATCCTACGCGAAAAAGCAACTAAACTCAGAAGCTCTAATTAGATTTCATCGTCGAAAATACTGTCGGTATCTTCCTTCTCTGTTTTCTCTTCTCTTTCTTCTCTCTCATCATCCTTGATTAGAACCTTTACTCTTCTGTTGTTTCTAATAGCGTTGATGGTGATGAGGTCTCTGATTGCGTTGATAGTTCTTCCTTTTCTACCGATTACAATTCCTTTATCATCTTCTGCAACATCTACTGAGAGAATTGTAAGACCTGGAAAATCCACACTCTCCTTCTCCTCGATAGTAACAGCATCAGGATTGTTTACGATTGATTTAACTACGTACTCAAGTAATTCTTTCATTCTTCTAAGTGTAATATATTATATAATTTTATTATACTACTCTTCTGACTTTTCTGCTTTCTTTTTTGTACTTGGCTTAGTAGAACCTCTTTTAAGCTTCTTAAGAAGTCCTGCCTTTACAAAATATTGAGCTACAGTATCAGTTGGCTGTGCACCATTTTTAAGCCACATCTCTGCCTTCTCTTTATCAATATCGAACTGGTTTATTCTAGGATTGTAGATACCAATCTCGTCCTTAGTTCTACCACTTCTTGGCTGAGAAGACTCCATAACTACAATTCTGTAATATGGATCTTTACTTCTACCTACTCTTTTTAATCTTATTTTTAACATAGAGCTGATTCTATCAAAACAATTTATCTAATTCAAGCTTCTTGGGCTTTTTCTATTTTTTCAATAGCGTTTTTAGCAGCATCTTCCTCTGCTTTCTGTTTACTATGGCCATGTCCTATTGAAAGTTTTTTCTCTCCTTTCAAAAGAGCTACAGTAAATACTTTGTCATGGTCTGGGCCATCCTCCCCTATTATCTCATATGTAGGAGTAATTTTGAATTTACTCTGCATTAGCTCTTGTATCTTAGTTTTGGGGTCGATAAATAAGCCTTCTGCAACAATCTTTTCAACTTTGTTTAGCAAGGTTCTTGTTACAAATTCCTTACATACTTCATAGCCATGTTCTAAATATATCGCTCCTAATATTGCTTCGTAAAGGTTGGCAAGAAGATACTCTTTCTCTTTTCCACCAGAGTCTTCTTCTCCTTTTGACATTTTTAGATACTGTCCAACATCCAACTTTCTACTCTCTTCTGCTAAGCTTTCTGTCCTAACAACTGCAGCTCTAATACTTGTTAAATCTCCTTCTGCTCTATCTGGATAATTAGTAAAAAGAAATGAAGATATTATTAACTCTAAAACAGCATCTCCTAAGAACTCTAATCTCTCATTGTTTTTCAAACCCTTTCCCCTGTTCTCATTTATATATGACCTATGTGTAAAAGCTACTTTAAGAAGTCTTTTATCCTTAAACTCTACTCCTATCTTTTTTGCAACTTCATTATATATCTCCACTATCTTCTCCTTCCTGTTTTTTCATTTCTTCATATATTGCTCCTAATACTCCATTTACAAATTTACCACTACTCTCTCCTCCAAACTCTTTAGCAGTTTCAATTGCTTCATCTATTGCTACTTTTGGAGGTGTTATTTTTTCTGTAAAGCCTTCTAATATTGCAATTCTTAGAATTTGCAAATCAACTAATTTCATTTGTTGAATAGGCCATTGTGGGGCATATTTTGTAATGAGTGTATCTATTTCTTCTCGATGTTCTACTACTCCATTGATAATCTTTTCCCTGAGGCTTGCATCATACTCCTCAATTTCATCAATACTAACTAATTCTTCTAATGGAATTGATTCTGTTGCACTAGTATCAGTTAAGAAATATTTCATAAAGAGCTCTTGTAGAGCTAATATTCTTGCTAAATGTCTAGGGTCAGTTGATCTCTTCATAGCTACTTTTTATATGTACCACAATTAGCGCACTCAAAATGGCTTCTCTTTATTGCACCACACTTAGGGCATTTAGATACTCCTTTTATCTCCAATGCGTTGTGTGCTCTCCTTCTACCTTTTCGAGCTTTTGAAATTCTTCTTTTTGGTAATGCTCCCATTTTTATTTGAACTATATATTAACTTGAAGATTATATTTTATTATCTAATCTTTTTCAACTTATTGTATCCAACTTTCTTTAATTTCAATTTCATCTCCTGGTTTTATTGTCTGTTCAATGATTCCTTTGGCAATATTTCCTTCAATACTATCTTGAATATATCTCTTCATGGGTCTTGCACCCATTCCTGGTTCATTAGATTTGTTTGCAATGAGCATAGGTATCTGGTCGGACCATTTGATGATAATTTCTCTCTCAGCAAGTCTTTTTGCAACTTGGTTTAGTTCTAGTATGGCTATTTCTGTAAGATTATTAATATCGTGTGGCTCAAATACAATTATTGCATCGTACCTGTTTAAGAACTCTGGTCTAAATGATTGCCTTATCTCAAGTAATGCTCTTTCTTTTGCTTCTTCCCACATAGTGTTCTTTTCTGCAAGAGCATCAAGTAGAATCTTGCTCCCTACATTGCTTGTGCAGATAATTATGGCATTTGTAAAATCAACAGTCTCACCGTATGCACTTGTTAATCGTCCTTCATCTAACAACTGAAGAAGTAGATCTAAGATATTTGGATGTGCTTTTTCAATCTCATCAAAGAGGACTACTGTATGTGGATTGCTCTTAATTTTATCAACCAATGTAACCTGTGCTTGTCCTAATATATCCCCTCCTTCAGAAGACCCAAGGAATCTGTTTATACTAGACACTTCTTGATATTCTGACATATCAACTCTAATCATGTCGTCTCTTCCGAAATACTCTTCCGCAACAACTTTTGCTATGTATGTTTTACCCACACCTGTCGGTCCAACAAAAAGGAATGAACCAATTGGTTTGTTGGGATTTCTAATATCAGCTCTAGCTCTCCTAAGAGCTTCTGAGATTGCAATGACAGCTTCATCTTGTCCCACAACTCTCTGCTTTATATTCTCCTCAAGTTTCATCATTTTGTTACTTTCATCTTGGTCAATCTCTGTAATATTAATATTCTTTTGTAACGAAATTGTCTTAGATACGTGTTCAGATGTGATTTTTTGTATTCCATTTGCTTGTGCCCACGAACAAGTTGCTTCAATAGTTTGTACCGCACTACTTGGAAGCTTTCTTTCTTTAATATATCTCTGTGCTAACTCTACAGCAGAAACAAGTGCAGGGAATGTGAGGTAGCAGTTAAAGTTCTGCTCTAACGAATCAATTTTGGTTTCTAGGATGTAGAGTGCATCGGCTGCCGATATTTCATTTAATTCAATATTGGTAAAACTTTGTCGTAAGGATTCATTGCTGTAGAAATATTTTTTGTAATCAGCGTAGTTAATACTTCCCACTATTGGGAACTGGCTGTTGAGAATGAAGGGAAGCATGATACCTGCAATACTGTGTCCACTCTCACCCGCTTTTCTTGGGATAATTTCTTGAATTTCATCGATGTAAAGAATTACATTACCTGCATTAGCTAGTTCGGTCATTGATTTAATGATGACCTCTTCCATGTTTGATTGGTTTTGTGAATATGCAATTAATTGGTTAATGTCTAATTCAACAATCTTCTTGTCTTTAAGTTGGATTGGTACATCTCCATGATTAATCTTTTGGGCTACACCTAAGATAATACTTGACTTACCTACTCCAGCTTCACCTACGAGAAGGGCATTTTTGTTTGACACTTTTCCTAATGTAGATATCAATGCTTCAACTTCATCATCATGTCCTATTCCAAATACATCGTTTGATTTAGCAACGACAAGATTCACTTCTTTGCTAAAGTGGCTTAATACAAATGTCCACCCGTAAATCCATGAGTTTCCGATTCCTCCCGTTCTGAAATATGGGTAATCTGGATTTAATGGTCTAGACTTTTTACTATCCCTGTAGTTCCAGTACTCTATTACCTCTCTGAAAATATCAATATTGATATTATTCTTCTGTAACAACTTTACTAATGCTGGGGATATCTTAGTTATTGCTAAGAAAAGGTGTTCAGGCAGTATTTGGTCACTATTTGTAAGAAGAGCTTCTTCTAATGCATATGTTTGTAGTGCTGTAAGTGCAGGGATTGGGTAGTTAGGAATATCTCCTGTTGTTATTCCTGCTTCATCAAGAGTCATTGTAGTAAATGTAATTCCACTCCTTCTGATTAGTTGTTGGACTTCATAATTGTTTGTTAGAAGGTCTTTGTAAAGGTTGAGGGTGTAAAGTGTACCATTCTGTGTAAAGTTTCCTAGACAGTCAACTGCTTCATTAGAGATGTAATTGACTGTTTCCATCTTTGCATATCTTCCGAATTTGAATCCAACAGCTTTAATTTCATCAAAATCTTTTTGTGGTATATTCTTTATCTTAGGTAACTTAATTACCTTGCTTCGTTCATTGTAGAAGTCATGCCAGAGTAGGATTAATGAAAAGACTGATACTCCAAAGAGAGCGTTGGTAATTCCAGAGTTAAGAATTTTAATGATAGTCGGGTAGTTTTCTAGGATGTTTAGGAATTTTAATATATATCCAGCAGCAATGATTAATCCTGGGATTAGCAATATGGTTATTATTATGTTTTTTACTTCTTCAAATTTTTCATATTTCGGATTGCTTGTTAGATAGTACTCCATTTGTGGGTTTGTAATTGAGAAGAAGTGGTCTCTAGTTAGAAGAAAAATTGAGTTGTTATCATCTGTTGGGAGTGGGTATTTGTTTTCAACAACAGAGAAGGAGTTTTTCTGTCTGTTATGCATCCCTATTATTGTTTTGTATTTGCTTCCAAAATCTATTGCCATATCTATTTCTTAATTAATGACATTATTATGAATGTGATAGTTGCGATTGGTAGGAGTAGCCAAGTTAGTATGAAGATGATGAAGAGAATCATAGCAAGTAAGTAGAAAGTGATTGCAATTGGTAGGTAGAGTATTTTAATTACAATTCCGAAGATAAGGCCGAAGATGGTTCTGTCTCTGTGCCATGGAACGAAAAAGTTTCTGAAGAGAAGAGAGATTGAGAGGTTGTCATCAACGACAGTTGATACTCTTCCAAGTATTCTCAGATATCGTAGTGGCATTTTTACATACCACCAGTTTAGAAAGTCTTGGATGAAGAAGAGAAATATCTGAGCATATGAATCTGTCTTAGCAGTTTGTATTAGTTGTTGTCCGCTGTTATCTACGGCGTTTTGTTGTTTCATTTTGGGCAGTACTTTCTTTTTATAGTTTAAGTAAAAAGTGCGAATGTTGCAAGCGGTTTATGATTGAAGGTGGCTTTAAGGTCTGACCTAGGTCTGTCCCCCGTTTCCCATCCCATTCTGCCTGTCTATCAAGGTTTGTTGGTTTGGATACTTCTGATTACGACTTACAAAGTACAAAGAGAAAAGAAGGTCTGACCTAGGTCTGACCCCTGTTCCCCATCCCATTCTGCCTGTCTATCAAGGTTTGTTGGTTTGGATACTTCTGATTACGGCTTACAAAATCCATCCGAAATACGACGCTTTGGACTAGGAAACCGTTGTACGAGGAGAAAACCTTTGAGCATGGAAGGTCTGACCTACCCCAGACCTTGGTAAGCTTCTGTGGTAGAATATCGCTATGAACATATACAAACAGATACTTGGAAAGAAAGGTCACATTCTAGCTCTAGCCCCTATGGAAGGTGTTACAGATACTGTTTTTAGGCAGGTACTTTGTGAGATTGGTAAACCAGATTTGTTTTTTACAGAGTTTCTCAATGTGGAGGGTTTTTGTTCTAAAGGAATGGAGAAGGTTGTACACAGGTTGGATTTTAGGAATATTGAGAAACCTGTAATCATACAGCTTTGGGGAAATGTTCCTGAGTATTATGCTGAAACTATTGAATATGTAAAGACTCTTAATCCAGATGGTATTGATATTAACATGGGGTGTTCTGTGAGAGATGTGCTTTCTAGTGGAAGAGGTTCTGCTTTGATTAATGACAAGGTATTAGCTAAGGAGATAATTGATGTTGCTAAGGAGAGTGCTGGTGATTTACCTGTTAGTGTGAAGACTAGGATTGGTTTTGACAAGATTGATACAGAGGGATGGATTGGCTTTTTGCTTGAGCAAGGTTTAGATATGATTACGGTTCATGGAAGGCTTTCAAGAGAGGCTTACTCTACTTCATCTAGGTGGGATGAGATAGCTAAATGTGTAAAGTTAAGAGATGATATTTCTCCAAAGACTGTAATATTAGGTAATGGTGATGTAAAAGATATCGGACAGGCTAAGGAGTATGTAGGTAGATATGATGTTGATGGTGTTATGATAGGAAGAGCAATACTAAATAATCCATGGTTGTTTAGTGGTAGGAAGCCAGAGGATATATCTAAGGAAGAGAGGATTGAGGTTCTAAAAAAACATTTAGAGATTTTTGAGAAAGACAGAGGAGATATGAATATATTTAACAGTCAGAAGAAGTATATTAAGGCATATATTAGTAATTTTGAAACAGCAGGAGAATTGAGATCTAAGCTTATGGATACAAGAAGTTCTCTGGAGATTATGGATATACTTTGATAGTATGTAGTATGGAATTGACAACAGTTTTAATCATTTCTTTTCTAATTATCTCTTCAATTGGTACCCTACTCCACTTTACTCATAATTGGATAAAGAAGGGTTTTCTCTTACATCTGTTCTCTGCACTTAATGAGAGTACATGGGAGCATATGAAGTTACTTCTTCTTCCTACATTGTTAGCTTCAGTATTTCAGATTTTTGTTTTTAAAGGTAGGTATTGGAATATGAATAGTGCGATATTGGTATTGTTGTTAGTAGAACTTTTAGCTATGCCTTTGATATTTGAACCTTTGAGGGTTGTATTTAAGAAGGTTCATTTTGGGACAACTATTGGGATTTTCTTTGTTAGTATTGCTTTAGGTTTGTTAGCTGAGTATTACATTTTGATTAACAACATTATTGTTTTTAATGAGGTTGTAGCTGGTATTTTGATCTATGTTGTTGTAATTCTTTTTGGAATATTTACTTTCTTTCCACCTAAGTTTTTTCTCTTTAAAGACCCTGTTACTGGTAAGTATGGGGATATTAGTTAGTAATTTTCTTGTTCTGTTGTAACTTCTTTACAAAATAGCATGCTAGATATGTTGTAATTGGTACTGCTAATATTAGTCCAATACTTCCAACCAATGTTCTTACTATCTCAGTAGATACTACCTCAAGACTAATTACTTCACTAAAAGTTCTCTCATCACTTAGAAAGAGAAGAAGGAGGGGCATAGATGCACCTGCATATACTAAGATTAGTGTGTTAATCATAGATGCAATATGGTCTCTTCCAAGTTCAAGAGACCTTTTGAAAAGTTCCTTTGTAGGTATATCTTTCTTAAGGTCATAGAGTTGGTGAACTATTGATGTTTGAGATATTGTAATATCATCCATAATACCTAGTGTACCTATGAGTATTCCTGCAAGAAGAAGTCCTTTAAGGTTGTATGTTGTATTGTTCATACCTTGTAAGAAGAGTACCTCTTCAGATTCTGCTCCACTTAGATGTGCTAGGTTACTGAAGATAATGGAGAGTATTCCTGTTATGGTTAATGCAATAATTGTACCTACTATTGCAATTGTTGTCTTTTTGTTAAATCCATGTGAGAGGTAGAAAGTTATTGGTATGATAATCATGGATGTAAGTATTGTAAATATTATTGGGTCTTTTCCTTGCTCTATTTGTGGTAAAAGAAAAACAAAGATTATGAGGAAAGATAATGCCATGGATAGTAGTGAGAGGAATCCTTTTTTTCTTCCAACTAATACTGCTAGTACTGTGAAGATAGCAAAGAGTATACCTAAGCTTTTAGTACGGATGTAATCTACAATGTAATATATGTCATTTCCTTCTGCATCTATCATTTGTGATATTAATATTTCATCCCCTACCCTATACTTATTAGTATGTCCCATGGGTTGTGTCCCATTCTCAGAGATTATCTCTTCTCCTTTCTTATCTCCTTTTGTTACTAATATCTTTATTTTTTGATAGAGTTGTTTTTCTTTTGTTTCTTTGTGTTCTATTTCTTTCTCTTCAACAATCTCTACTATTTTCCCATTCATATATTTAATGTTATCTTCTTGTGCAAATATATTACCTTTTGAGAAAAGGAATATTGTTATTGTTGTTAGTAGTATTGTTAGGAGGTATTTTGGTTTCATTTATTTAAGACGTATTTGTAAGGAAAGATCTAGGAAATTCTCTTCCCCTTGTGAATATATATATCCTATCTTATGTCTTGTAGTGCTGGGGGTATCAAGATATGAACTTTTCAGAAGGTACTTAATCAGTTCTTTCTTATTACATAAATGGAAACCTACTAGCTCTCCGTTATCAATAACTATAATTAATCCGTTTGTCATGTTTAACAAATCCCATTCTACTGCAGGCATCATCCCTTTTAGCACAGCTTCAAGAAATATTCCCATTTTCCTACCAATATCTTCTATCTTTGAATCTTTGATTAAATCAGTAATCTCCTTTGTTCTCTTGATATATGAATTCTTAAGTAATCTGGATATCTCATGAGGAAATAGGGAGTCTATCTTCTTAAGATTCTTCTCCATAGTTCTTGAAGCAACATTGCAAATTTCTAAATTCCCATGATATTGGTATATTCTTTCTATTCTCCTAGTTAGATCTATACTCCCTCTAGAGTTAAATATCGTATTGATAGTTTCGACCTGTTTAGGAGATAGGTTTAAGACTTTATATCTAAAAATTGTGTGCTTTGACGCATTAAGAAGTGTCGGCTTTCCTGCAAGGAAGGACTTTATACTAAAATAATCGTCAAGGATCTGTTTTGTTTGTGGTTCTTCAAATACAATCTTAATATCTCCTTTCTTATTAGAAGTTGATTTTATCTTCTTACATAGAATTTCTTGCATTAGCTCCTCAGCTTCTGGTATTGCAAAGGTTCTTTCTTTGGTATTTACTATTGTATTAAGAATACTGCCTATTTCCCCCTCAATTACCTTTTTCTCTATCAACTTTGAATTGTTTTTAGAAATAACAGATATGTTATTTATGTCAGATAATTCGTAAACAACATTGCTCTCATTCCCATGAATTTGCAGTACAGAGAAAAAGAGATCTTGAATCTGTTCTAAATTTGAGTTGACACCATAGAATCCTCTATCTACAAGCAATTTTAGCATGGTATAGAATTCTGACCATTCGCCTTTATTTGCTGTTATCATTTTTACTTCTGCCTAAAGTTATAAATATCTGCTCAGCAACAGATTGTATCATTGGTATTGCTACGCTATTACCTAATTGTTTCATTGCTTGAGTGTCACTTACAGGAAAGTGAAAATCCTCTGGAAAACCCTGCATCTGTAGTGCGTGTTCAGGTTCCAATCGAACTTCTTTCCCATCTACTAGGTATGTATCCCAATTTCTTCTATCTCCCATACCAGACCCTCTACCACCAACTCTTAACGTATATCCAACAGTTCTTGCGCAATTTCCACCTAGTATATCAGACATGGTTTTCTTTAATGGAAATGGTTTTGGGAATTCAAATAGAATGTCTTTCTTTCTAAAACCGACCATGAGTAATCTTTGTCTGTTCTGTGGTACACCATAGTCATCAGCTTTTAGTATTTTATAGTAAAAAGAATACCCTAAGTTTTTAATAACATCTTTCATTCGTAGGAGTGTTTGTCCATTATTGTGTGTAAAGAGACCTTTTACGTTTTCTAAGATGAAAGCATCTGGTTGTTTCTCTTCTATAATTCTTGCGATGTCAAAGAATAGAGTCCCTCTTGTATCTTCAAACCCTTTTTTATAACCAGCAACACTAAAGGGTTGGCATGGGAAGCCAGCACAGAGTATGTCAAAATTTGGAATACTTTTAGCATCTATCTTTGTTATATCTCCAGCAAAGTTCTTAGAAGATAATAATTTTGGTACTATCTTTTTGAAGTTATATTTGTAGGTTTCTCTAGCATATTTGTCAAATTCGCTTATAAAAACACATTGTGCTCCAAGGTTGTGCAGAGCATAGTGGAATCCTCCTATCCCAGCGAACAAATCTATGAAGGTATATCCATTACCTACCTTCTTTGTACAATTTTTATCTTTACTCATAGATATTTCAAGTATACTTGAAGTTATAAGAATAGTGAAACAAAAATGACCTGTTGTGTTTTTATTGAATTTGTAATTGTAAGAACATGGGCGATACAGGAATCGAACCTGTGACCTTCACAATGTCAATGTGACGCTCTAGCCAGCTGAGCTAATCGCCCATCATAATGAACAGAATTCTACCCTATTTCTTTAACTTTTCCAATCCCTATCTTTTTGTAATAATTTTATCTACCAAACCATAGGTCTTAGCCTCTTTAGCAGTAAAATATTTATCTCTATCAGCATCCTTAGTAATCTGAGCAACACTCTGTCCTGTTTTCTCTGAAAGCATCTTGTAAAGCTGTTCTCTAATCTTCATAATCTCCTCTGCTTCAATTGCAATATCACTAGCTTGTCCTTTTACTCCTCCAAGAGGTTGGTGAATATGAATCTTACTGTTAGGTAATGCAAATCTTTTTCCCTTTGCACCGTTTATGAGAATCATTGTTCCCATGGAAGCTGCTAAACCAACTGCTGTAGTAGAAACATCGGGTTTAATGTAGTTCATTGTATCGATAATTGCCATGCCTGCCGTAATGTAACCACCAGGAGAGTTGATAAACATCTGGATATCAGCATTAGGGTCTTCTTTCTCTAAGAATAGTAATTGAGCAACAATGGTATTAGCCATATTCGTCTCTATCTCATCACTAACAAACACAATTCTGTCTTTCAATAGTCTGGAATATATATCATAGGCTCTCTCACCACCTTTTTCTTTTTCTATGACTGTTGGAATTAATCCCATATTCTTCTTTATCATAATTTACTTTTTTCCTAAAACCTCCTCAATGAAGGTCTTAAATGCCAACTCTTTTTCGCTTACTCTTCTGACATACTCTCTCCACTCTTCATTCTCATATATACTCTCATCTGTACCTTCTGGAGCACCTTTCTTAACGGTTTCAATCTTCTCATTCAATTCCTTCTCTCCAATCTTAATATCTCTTTCTTTAGCATAGAGCTTAAGGAATACATCACTCTCAAGAGCTTCTTTAGCATCCTTCTGCCATAGCTCTCTCATCTTCTCCATTGTAATATTGTTAGCTTGAAGGAAATTCTCAATCTTCTCATCATCATGTCCCATATCATGTACGAAGGAATGCTCCCTCTCATGGGCTTCATAATCAATTGCTGGTTGTGGAATCTTAATATTAGAGAGTTTAATTGCTTGTGCAAATGCATCATCTTCCTGTCTCCTCTGCTCATACATACCCTTCTGCTTTTCCAAAAGGTCCTTAACATATTTTTTTAAGTCATCCAATGTCTTTACATCTTTAATATCCATTAACTTTGCAATCTCCTTTGCCCAAGCATCATCCATCTTCTTAGCTTTTGTTTTGTTACCCTTAAACACATTCTCTAATGCATCATTAACCTCTTTCTCTGTTACCTCAACCTTCTCTTTCTTTACCTTAATCTTCTTCATATTACCTAATGTGAACTCAGGCATAATGGGAATCTCAACAACTAAAACTAAGTCCTCATCTTTTGAGAAGTCTGGGAAACTTTTGTATGTAGGTGGTGCAATTGGAGAGAGGTTTTCTTTTTGAAGTGCAGTTGTAAGATACATTGGAACCATTTTTTCAAATGTCTGTACCTTGATAGTATTCTTTACCTCAGGTTCTATCATATCTGTTGGAACTTTCCCTTTTCTAAACCCATCTAGCTTTGTATTACTTAACTCTTGTTCTAGAACAGCTTTGTAACTTTTGTTAAAAGCATCCTTTGGGATAGTGATAGTAAATTCGACTACGCTATCGCTAATATCTTTTCTTGTATGAAAATCTTTCATGATGTATGTATTTAAATTATGCGGTTGATTCTACACTTTTTGATACAATTTGTCTAGCTTGGCAATGACAACAAGTCTCTTCTCTGAAGTCCATAGAGGGGTGCAGGTTATTAAGGTTAATCGATAGTCATCACTCTCTTTGACAACGGATATATCATTAGCTTCTACAATCTTAGTTTCTGTAACAATGTATGTATATTCTCCTTCGGTATGTTTAACTTTGATTTCATCTCCTACCGTAACCTTATCTAAATTGTAAAAGGTATCCTTGGCAGGTGGAAGATTCATAAATCTGTGCCCAATTACAACAAAATTACCTTTATGCCCTGGATATGTCGAACTAGGGAAATGCCAGAATCCCCTATCCATAGTGTATGCATCAATGCCCTGAAAAACATTTCCTTCAATCAGAACATTTGGGATTGAGAGAGTAGTATTGAGTTCTTCTAAAATCTTCTTGTCTAGAACAATATTAGCTCCTTTGATAGATTCTTCTATCGAACCTTCAACAAACTCTTCCTTTAGAAACTTATCTTTTGTTGGTGAGAGAGTTGTTAGTAAGTTAATTGTAGTATCTTTTGCAAGTGAGTAGATATTTAGAGAGTTCTTTCTTAATGCAATATCATTGTATTGTGGATATATGATGAAAAAGGATATTGGAATCAGGACCAATAGTATTAGGAAAAGAGTTGTAAGTATCTGTATTGTTTTTTTCATTTCTTCCCCTATTCTACTAAATTTCCTAAATAGTTGCATTAAATTTAGAATTATATTATTCTAAGGTAGGGAGTATATAAATTATAATATAGGATTAAAGTGGCTAAGAAGAAAAACAAGTCTGCCCAAACAAAAACTACCCACAAGAAGACAGTAAAGACTGTCAAGAATCAAAAACCTGTTGCTAAAAATAGCATGGTTTCTAAGGTTGAGATTCAAGAGAAGAGAAGTAATACTTTATCCAGAATCATAGGGACAGTCCTGATTGTATTAGGGATTGCTTTGATAGGATACGGTGTTTTCTCATATATTAAATCAGATAAAGCTCCAAAGTTAGATGAGGCACTTACTCCTCCTACTACAGCTCAAACGTCAGCAATAACGAATGCTGAGAATATTGTCGTAAAGGGAGAGGCTGAGGGTCTTGATAAGGTCATTGTATATATCGACAATGAGGAAGTTGGTAAGGCAAGAGTAAACAAGGATGGAGAGTATGAGTACGAACATAAAGTTGCAGATGAAGGTAAATATATTGTTGCAACAGCAGGAGTAAAAGGTTTCTTCAAGAAGTTCATTACTTCCAAGTCTGATCCAATCGTTGTAACTGTTGATAGAACAGCACCAGAGTTAACAGATATTAAATATTCAGAAGAGGTTGGTACAGATAATTTCGGTGTTATCGGAAATGCAGAGCCTGAGAGTACAGTTGTTGTAAAGAGAGGAACAGATGTATATGAGACAAAAGCTGATGAGACTGGATTGTTTGCAATTAAAGATATTGCTTTAGAAGAAGGTCCAAATGTATATTCTGTTGAAGTTAAAGATAGTGCAGGAAATGTAAATGCTGTTGAGAAGAAGATTGAGGTTACATACTCTAAAGAAAGCAGTGTTAATGGTAATGCAGTTGTAGATGAGAATCTTCCAGTTGCTTCAGGTGAATTGGAAGCAGCACTCTCTGTAATTAGAGATGGAAAGATTATGTTAATCTTAGGATTGATTGCATTTGTTGCATTCCTAGCTTCATCAGGAGTTGTTGTCGCAAAGAGGCATAGAATCGAAGGTTAGTCTGTGCTATATTAAATAGTACATTAAGTTTAAGTAGGAAATCTATGCCTAAGATATATTCTGTTGAGAGTAAGGAGGGAAACTCTAGTGGGTCTGATATGAAAAAAGTTGAAGTTCATTTAGAACCAAAGTTGTTGGCCTTGATATTGATTGTCTTAGCCATGATGTTCTTTGGCAAGCAACTTCTCTCTGTGATTCTATTTATGATGTTGGCATTTGTATTTATGTGTACGATGAGGCCAATTGTTAGATGGTTTGAGAAGAAAGGGGTATCCAAAGGTTGGGCCCTTTTTCTTTCATATGCAGGACTGGTACTTGCCTGTGTGATATTGATTGCAATTATTGTAGTTCCATTTGTCAACCAGATGGGTAGTCTTGTAGCAACACTACCTAAATGGATTGACGAGGTAATAGATTGGTTGAAGGGAATAAATGTTGGTGGCAAGGGACTAGATACTGCAGAGATTGAGAAGGCCACGACTGGTTGGCTAAAAGACTTGACAAACTTGGGTAATGTTAAGAGTGTGACATCTGCAGTTAGTGGTATGTTTAGTGGATTTGCTACATTCTTCTCAGCAGTGGTTCTTTCAGTATATCTTGTTGCTGAGCATGATTCTCTTTCAGATGTCCTGTTTATCAGAATCAAATCAAAGGAGAAGAAAGATATGGTTAAGCAGTTAATTATTGACGTTGAGGACAAGGTGGGAAGCTGGGTTTTAGGACAGGGTACAGTTAGTTTCATTGCTATGATTTTCTCTGCAGTAATGCTATCAATCTTTAGAGTACCTTTCGCTGTCCCTCTTGCTGTTTTAGTAGGTATCTTAGATGCAGTCCCCACAGTTGGTGCAACTTTGGCTGGCATTATTGTCGGCATTATTTCTCTGATTACAGTTGGCCCAATCAAAGCAATCATACTATTAGTTTTGATGATGCTCTACCAGCAGGTTGAAAACAACATCATTATTCCAAAAGTAATGAGTAATGTTTCAGGTCTTAAACCACTATACATTCTTGTAGGTGCCATCATTATGTTAATCATTGCAGGACCGATAGGTGCAATTGTTACAGTTCCCCTACTCGTTATCGCAAAGATAGCATATGAATTCTATGTAGACTTGCAAAAACTTGAAGCTAAGGGTATCGTTTAAGTAGAAAGATATAAATTTTGTACTGCCCAGTATAATGGAGAGTGAGAGTAAGAAAATAACACCAGTATACTTTTTTGATGACTATTCTGCCAAAGAGTTAAATGAAAGTAAGGTTGGACGAAAAGGTCTAAGTCTGTTTAAGCTTAAGGATATGGATGTTCCTGTTCCAGAGTTTTTTGTAATCTCTACTGATGCTTTTGTTGAATTCATGTTGAAAGCTTTCAAGGATGGGAAGGAAAGGATTTTAGCGAAGGGAAGAAATCCAGAGAACAAAGAGGTTGAGGAGATGCTTCTAAAAACAGAGTTCCCAAAAGAAGTATTAGATGAGATACTCTCTGCGTATACAAGACTCTCTGGCTTCACTGATGCGTGGGTTTCTGTAAGGTCATCTGTTTGTTTTACAGCAGATAAGGATGTTTCTTTTAGTGGTATATTTTCTACAGAATTGAATGTTAGAAAATATGATGAATTAGTTCAGTCAGTTAAAAGAATATATGCATCGATGTTTAGTGATGATGTTGTAGCATATGCAAGCAGAATGAATATTGATTTGGCAGATGCAAAGATAGCTGTGGTAGTACAGAAGATGGTTCAGTCAGAAGTTGCAGGTGTGGTATATACTACTGACCCTATCACTCAGGACAAGACAAAGCTAAGTATTGAGGCAGTATATGGTCTAGGAGATGTAATCTCTCTTGGTGAGATAACTCCAGATACGTATGTTCTTAACAAAAAAGACCTTTCCACTGCAGAGAAACATATCTCTCCACAAGAATGGATGAAAGTAAGGACAATGAGAAAGACAGCTAAGGGAGTTATGGGTGTTGAGAAGATAAAGATTTCCAAGAACTGGAGTCACAAACAGAAACTTCCAGACAGAGAGATGCAAGAGATTGCGAAGATATCATTGGTGGTGGAAGACAGAGGAAATGAAGCACAGAATATTGAATGGGTGCTTTCTGGCGGAAGATTTTGGATATTACAAAACAAGCCAATTAGATATATCTCACTTTCTGATGGAATACTAAAAGAAGGTGTGTATTTAGTAAGAAAGAATATTAGAGAGGTAATCTTAGGATTTATTGAGAAATACAAGAGTAAGGATGAGATGGTTACTTCTGCAATGACAGAAGCTAAGAAGATTGTCGAAAAGAATAACGATGAGGAGGTAAAGAGACTTGAGAAACTGATAGTCGAGGCAAAGAAAGAGCTTGATAGTAAAGTTGCAGTTCCTGAGGTTAAACAAGATGACTTCGTTATCTCAGGTATAGGAGCAAGTTTTGGGAAAACAACAGGAAAGGTAAAAATTGTATCTGGAGCGACAGAGAAGAAATATACTAAAGATGATGTTCTTTTGATTAAGAAATATTCTTCAGAGATGGAATCTATGATTCTCTCTTCTGGAGGTATCATTATGGAAACAGGTGGTCTTACAAGTGATACAGCAATTCTTTGTAGAGAGTTTAATATCCCAGCAGTAGTAGGTGCGAATGGAGCGTCCACTCTGTTGAAAGAAGGTGATTGGGTTAGAATTGATGGTAATGCAGGGACAATATACAAGAGTGAGAAGTTAGCAACGGAGGAAACAGAAGTACATCCAGTTGTTGATGCATATACAAAGGGAGACCTTACTGGGATGGAGAGTGTTGAACCTGCTAAGGTTGAAGAAGTTAAAGAAGAACTTCCACCGAAAGACTACACCCTACCCCCTTCAGCTACAAGAGTCTTTTCAATGGTTACAGACAGTAGCAAAAAGATGTTTGAGCTTGTTGGTGATTCTCATGGATTGGTATATATTGATTTAGATAAAATAATGCTTGAGGATGGAAGGCATCCTCTTCAGTATGTAGAAGACAAAAAGTTTGTTGATTATACGAAGAAAATTTGTGAGAAAGTTTTAGAATATATTAAGCTTGTACAAGGCGATGAAGTAGTTCTAACAATTGGTTCTAGCAAGGTAAGAGAGTTTAGGTCATTAGTTGGTGGTAAGAAGCAGGAGAATGCATCAGTTTCAGCAGAGGCATTTGGTGCCCAGCACTACATCAACAATCCAGAATTACTTGTTAGAGTTGCAAGAATAGTTCGAAGAATTAGAAATGTATACAAGAAGAGGAATGTTTCCTTAGGAATCCATGCAGTTATGAACGGTGACTTTATGGTTGAAATCAAGAAACAACTCTCTGGTGAAAACTTAAAGAGAACATCATCATTCAAACTCTATGCGGTACTTGATAACCCATCCGAAATTATACTAGCCGATGAGATTGCAAATGCTAAGATAGATGGCATTATCCTCAATATGCCTAGGATTGCTATGCAGATGCAAGGATTTAAGATTGAAGATACTGATGCAAATTACGATTTAGCAAGGCACAGTGTCTTCAAAGTCTTGGATAATCTTCTTGCTGAGGTTAAAGGTAAGCTAAATCAGGTAATTGTTGTTGTTGAGGATAGTAAACCACTTCTTAGATATTGTGTAAGAGCTGGTGTATATGGTGTCGCTGTCCTTCCTGAGGATATCAAAGATGCACGAAAAGCCACAGCTGATGAGGAAGGAAAGATAATCTTAGGAAAATAGTGGCTAGGTAATACATCTTCTTCTGTGATATACTTTCCACATGGATAGTACTCCGATGATGCGACAATATTCTGGTTTTAAGAAACAATACCCTGATAAAATACTGCTTTACAGAATGGGTGATTTCTTTGAGACCTTTGGTGATGATGCAAAGATTACATCTAAAGTTTTAAACATTACTCTTACTAAAAGGAACAAAGAGAAAGATGCTGTTGCTCTTGCAGGATTTCCACATAAAGCAATAGAACAGTATCTTCCTAAATTGATAGAGTCAGGATACTCTGTTGTAATTGTAGACCAACTTGAAGATCCGAAGTTGGCTAAAGGAATTGTAAAAAGAGGAGTAACTCGAATAGTCACACCAGGTACTGTTGATGGAGAACAAGCAAGTGCAATTAAAGATTCGTATCTAGCAGCATTCTTTTTTGAAGGGAAAAACAGATATTGTTCCTTGGTTGATCTGTCTACTGGGAAGTTTTTAACCCTCTCCCCTAGCCAATCTAAGGGATATGTAAACAATATTCTTTCTGCGTATGAACCTGTTGAAATTCTTCTTCTAGAAGGTGAACAGAGTGAGGAGTTGGGAAATTCTCTCGTACATTTTGTAGAGAAAGGTTTGAGGAATTTGAAATATTCACAAGAGGTTGTTCAGGATTTTTACAATGTAAAAAGTATTAATTCTTTAGGAATAGAAGATGATTCTGCTGAGGTAGTTCCAGTAGCTATGTTAATTAAATATATTGAGGAAACACAGTTAATGAATCCTCAGCATATTCTGAAGCCTCAAAAGATTTCATTAAACAGTACCATGGTTTTGGATAGAGCTACAATTAGAAACTTAGAGATAATTAACAATTCACATACAGGTGGTATAGAGAATTCGCTTTTCTCTGTCTTGAACAAAACATGTACAAGAATGGGTACTAGATTACTCTACTCTTGGCTTCTTAATCCATTGATTGTTAAAAAAGAGATAGACCATAGATTAAATGTTACAGATAAATTTTTTCAAAACGAGAGTGTTTTAAGAAATGTAAGAGAGAAATTAGAAGGAATTAATGACATTGAGAGGGTTGTAGGTAAGATTGGGCTTAACAGAGTAACACCTAGGGATATAAAGGCACTGCAAGGGTCGTTAATAAATTCTGATGAAATCCTTGAGATTCTAAAGAAAGATTTGAATATTAAATATGAAAAGTTAGATAGGAAATTCTTTACAAAGTTAGCGGAGAAGATAGAGGAAACGATTGCAGATGACCCACCGATAACAATTATGGAAGGTGGGATAATTAAAACAGGATTTAACAAAGAGGTAGATGAGTTAAGAACACTCTCTGGGGATAGTAAAGATTGGTTGAAAGAATTAGAAGAGAAGGAGAGAAAGGAAACAGGTATTCCTTCATTGAAAATAGGGTTTAATAATGTGTTTGGATATTACATAGATGTTACAAAAGCACATCAAGCCAAGGTACCAGATAGATATATTCGTAAACAGACATTAGTCAATTCAGAGAGATATATTACAGAAGAGCTAAAGGAGAAAGAGGAGATAATCTTAAATGCTCGTGATAATCTTAGTGCACTTGAGTATCAATTGTTTAATGAATTTAGAGAATCACTTTTACCTAATCTTGGAAAACTTCAAGAGTTATCTAAGGTAATAGCTGAGATTGATGTCCTTTCTAATTTTGCATACGTTGCTATTGAAAACTCATATTGCAAACCAGATATCTTTGAGATTGGTGAGAATGATGGATTGATTGAAATAGAGAAAGGTAGACATCCGATAATTGAATCAATAGCTGATGAGGAATTCATTTCAAATGATACTAAGATGTCTTTTAAAGAAGGTTGTATGTCTATTCTCACAGGTCCTAATATGGCTGGTAAGTCAACATATATACGTCAGGTTGCTACAATTGTTCTCATGGCACAGGTAGGGTCTTTTGTTTCAGCAGAGAGTGCAAGTATATCCTTGGTAGATAGAATATTTACAAGAGTTGGAGCTTCTGATGATTTAGCAAGAGGAAGAAGTACTTTCATGGTAGAGATGGATGAGGCTGCTAATATTGTAAACAATGCAACTAAGTATAGTTTGATAGTTCTTGATGAGGTTGGGAGAGGAACAAGTACATACGATGGTGTCAGTATTGCTTGGTCTTTAGCAGAATATATTCTTAAAGAAGTTAAAGCTAGGACAATGTTTGCAACTCACTATCATGAACTTCTCAAACTTTCTGAAAAATATCCAGATAGTGTGAAGAATTACAATGTGCTTGTTGAAGAAGATTTGGAGAAAGGAGTTGTAATTTTCCTAAGAAAGATTGTAGAGGGTGGTACAGATAGAAGCTATGGAATCTATGTTGCTAAGATGGCAGGACTTCCCCAGAAGGTTGTAAAGAGAGCAAATGAAATACTAGAGAGCTTTGAGCAGAAGAATATGTTTACTGGAAAGTCTAGTGTAAGGGAGATTTCTTTTACAGCAAAGAGTAAGCAGGAGAAAGCTCGTTTAACTGCAATGCAGTATCCTCTTTTCTCTGCAAAGGATTCTGAAATTGAGAAGGAGATTCAAGGTATCGATACTGATAATCTTACTCCTCTTGAGGCACTTAAAAAGATTGTTGAGTGGAAGAAGAAAGTTTAACTAGACTGAGATGTAATACCCGTGATTGTACCTGTTCCCTATTATCTTAATTCCAGTGCTCTTCTTTGTTTTACGGTTAATTCTAGAGATGGTACTTTTTGTTGAAGGATTTTCAATCTTACAATATGGAGATTCCCTTTTAACAATATCTTCAAATGTATTTAACTCTTGATTTGTTAGAAGAACTTTGCAGTTGTTGTATATGATGGCAGATTTATCTCTACATATTGTAATTCCTTTGTATCTGTACTCCTTGCCTGTCACTTCAAGGTAGCCTAGATATTTCTTAATGAGACAGAAAAGCCAAAACTTAAACTCTGGTAGTGTCAGTATATGGTCAGCTCCTTGGGCAGTAAGCATCTCTATTTCTTCCTTAGAGATTTTGTTAATTATGCAGATGATTTTACAATTCCATTTAGTATCATTGGGGATTTCTCTCCCATCTCGCTTATCGATGATTATTAAATCTGCAGATCTGGAATCATTGTTGTTTACAGAAATCTCTGTTGAGCCGAATGTCCTTCTTATCTCATTAATCAAGTCTCTATCCTTGGTTTTGATAAGTAATTTTTTTGAATATCTTTTTGTCATACTTACATGATACATGGTAATTATTACAAAATTGTTACTTTTAATAATTTTAGGAAATCATGCTTCTGGCTTAGTTTTGTCTGTCATACACAGGTTATACGGTATGTAAGTCTTTTCCAATCGTCAAATGATACTGAACTAGGTTCCGCTAAGTCGTGTTTTTAATCAGCAAGCTGTCTTCTCAGCTTCAGATACTCTTCATTCATCTTCATTACATAATCTAAATCTGTAT
>Ga0255347_1001298_pt1 | contig 41389 bp, 34 predicted proteins | sample wastewater_treat_2_FD_192479 | JGI IMG/M metagenome (GOLD analysis project Ga0255347, IMG submission 192479) | Wastewater microbial communities from Lulu Island WWTP, Vancouver, Canada - plant24 | ecosystem: Engineered > WWTP > Wastewater > Unclassified | place: Canada: Vancouver, British... | reverse complement strand
TTTTTTCGTGCAGGTTTGTGCGGTTCGGGGCTAGTTGTTACATACGTCTGATCGAATCAGCGATTTATCCAGCGTTATCGATTCTTCCACCCGTAAATTGCCGCAAACGCGCAATTGTTTCCACAACTCCTAATTCCCAACTCTTGATTCAGCGTTCCGTTGCACGGCATCGGAACTGATGTAGTTTCTGGCTTTGGAGGTGGCCTCTTCGGTCATGGCGATGGTGGCTTTCAGGCCGGCGAATTTGACAAGGTCGGCTGATTCGAGGAAGGTCTTCAGTTTGGCCACGGTTTCCGGCGTGAAAGCGGGTTGGTTGGTGGCGGCCTCCAAGAACTCTTGCGTGGTTTGCCCGGGGGCGCGTATGCCGTGCTCACGTTCAATATAACGCCGCACGACCATTGTGAGCTCAATGTAAAAATCTTTGAAAAGGCCTTTGGCGGGCAGGTTGCGCTTGAGCAACCGCTGCAGTTCGGTCATGGCGCGTTCCACGGGGGACATCCGGTATTCCCTGACACGGCTAGAAAGCTTGGTCAAGCCATACAGGGCGGCAGCGATGAGGGCAACGGAGGCCAGCACGCCAATGATCCATAGCGAGACGGATTTCGCGGTCGGCGGAATCCAGACCGTCTCTGGCGTAACCTCCGGTTCGCCTGTGACCGGAGGCCGCGCCGGAGGCACGGGGAAAAGCACCGGCTTGGTGGCGAAATACGAGACTTGCGGCGGAGCATGGCGCTTGTCAAGCACCTCGACCGCAAAAGGAGCAAGACGATATTGCTCTGCGGCGGGCTCGGGCGTTAAGCGCCAGCGGTGGGTTTGGAGCGTGCGGCCGCCAGACGTGGTAGGCGGCATGAAAAAGTCTTCGGCGGTCAAGAAGCCTGTGAAGCGTTCCCGCAGGTCAGGAATCTTGACTTCGAGATGTGACGGCGCTTCAACCGTGATGGTCAGCATCAGGTCGCGTGCGGGATCAATGCGCTCATGCGAGGCTTCCAGCCGCATGTTGACATCTGAATGCGACAGGTCAACGGAAAAGGGGGCGGCGAGAGCGTGGAGGGAAAGTAAAAAGTAAAAGGTAAAAGGTAAAAGGTAAGAAGTAAAAGGTGATAGGTGAGAGGTAAAAAGCCGGGAGCGCGGGCGTCCCCGCCCGCCTCTGGTAGGGAGGCCTCCCCGAGGCGCCTGCGGCGGTTTCGGGGAAACCGCCCTGTCTGCCACGTTTATTTGGTTCCTGCGATCCATTGAATTAACCTGTTACCTAAAACTCATTACCTGTGCGTTCAGCGTTTCAGCGCCCTGCGCCGGAACAGGGAGCGGACCTCATCGATATAAGGCGCGTCGGTCGAGAGGCGTATGAAATCCATTCCGGTGCGTTTGAAAAAGTGCGCAAGCTCTTTTCGGGCTGTGTCGGCGTGTTCGGCAAAAGCCTCGCGCACTGTTGCGGAGGAAGTGTCGACCAGCAGCAACTCGCCGGTTTCCGGGTCTTGAAGCTCGACCAGGCCGACATCCGGCAGGCTAGCTTCGCAAGGGTCCGAGATGGGGCAGGCGATGATATCGTGGCGGCGCGCGGTGACGCGCAGCTCGCGTTGAAATCCGTCATCCTGAAAGTCTGAGACAAGGAAAACAACAGCTTTGCGTTTCTGCACGTTGTTGAGAAAGCGCAATGCTTCCGATATGTCTGTGCCCTCGCGGGTTTCGTCGGAGGCTAATACTTCCCTGACCAGGCGCATGACAGCCGTGCGGCCTTTACGCGGCGGTATGAATTTGAGGATGCGGTCGCTGAAGAGGACCAGCCCGATCTTGTCTTGGTTGCGTATCGCGGTCATGGCCAGCAGGCAGGTTATTTCCGCGGCCAGCTCGGCTTTGGAACGGTCGCGTGAGCCGAAAGCTTGGGAGCCGGAGACATCGACCAGAAAGATTACGGTCAGCTCGCGTTCTTCCGAGAAACGCTTGACATGCGGAGTGCCGGTGCGGGCCGTGACGTTCCAGTCGATAGAGCGGATGTCGTCGCCGGGCACGTATGGCCGCACCTCATCGAACTCAACGCCCTGCCCTTTGAATACCGATTGGTAGTCGCCGGAGAGGCGGTCGTCGATCAGGCGCGTGGTGAGGATTCTGATCTTCCCCACCTGTTTCATTAACTCGGTAGTATCAATCATGATAAAGTGAATAGTTAATAACGAATAACGAATAACGAATAACGAATAATGAATAACGAATACGTGACGCGGTTATAAGGGCTCACGTTGACAATTTTTTCTTGAGGGTGAGGAGGCTACTGGTCAGCAAGCGGATCATCTCTTCGCAGTCTGCGTTGATATCCGCAAACTCATGGTGTGCGAGATAATCGGTTTCATTAAGTAGTTCAAGCCAAAAAGAGGTCTCTGATGCTTCTTTCAAAGCGATCTGTAGCTTCGAGACGAACTCCTTCTTGCTGATGGCGTATTTAGCCTCGGCGATGTTCGCGCCGATACTTGTACCACTGCGCAGGATTTGCTTTGACAAGACGAATTCCTTCTTTTTTTCGGTCAAGAATTGAAAGAGTCGGACGGTCCTAATTGCAAACGCTTTGCTTTTGGACTGAAGCGCGCCATCTGTTTTCATGCAAAAGCTCTCCAGTTATTCACTATTCGTTATTCATTATTCGTTTTTACGGCACTGGTAGCGTGTTCAGGATGTCGGTGATCACGTTGTCGGTGGTGATTTCTTCGGCTTCGGCTTCGTAAGTCAGCAAAATGCGATGGCGCAAAACTTCGTGCGCGATCTCCTTGACGTCCTGCGGTGTGGCGTAAGCCCGTCCGTTCAGCATGGCGTTGGCGCGCGCGGCCAGATTGAGGCAGAGCGTGGCACGCGGCGAAGCGCCCATCTGGATATGGTCGGCGAGTACGGGCAGTTTATGCGCCTTGGGGTCGCGGGTGGCGAAAACGATATCGAGGATGTAGTCGCCGACCTTCTCATCGCAGTATACCTGCTCAAGGGTGTCGCGCAACTCATTGATCTTCTCGGCTGTGATCACCGGTTTAACAGTCGCGGTCTGCTTCTTGGTAAAGCGGTTCATGATTCTGCGCTCGTCATCACGTGAAGGGTAGGTGATGATGCATTTTAACATGAAACGGTCAACCTGCGCTTCGGGCAGAGGGTAGGTGCCCTCCTGCTCGATCGGGTTCTGGGTGGCCATGACCAAGAAAAGCTCCGGCAGTTTGTAAGTGTTGTCGCTAATGGTGACCTGCCGCTCCTGCATGGCTTCGAGCAAGGCGGATTGCACCTTGGCAGGCGCCCGGTTGATCTCGTCAGCCAGCAGCAGGTTGGTGAAGACCGGTCCGCGCTTAGGGGTGAAGGTGCCCTCTTTGGGGTTGTAGATCATGGTGCCGATGACATCCGCGGGCAGCAGGTCCGGCGTGAAAGAGATACGCTGGAACTGCAGGCCCAGCGCAGCCGCAAGTGTGCGCACCGCAGTGGTCTTAGCAAGGCCGGGCACGCCTTCGAGCAGGATATGACCGCCGGTGATCATGGCAATGATCATGCGGTCGATCAATTTTTCCTGGCCGACAATCACCTTGTTGACCTCTTGGCGTATCTCGTTCATGGTTTGCGCCTGGGCGGCAACTATGCTGGTGTTTTTTTGGATATCCATAAGAAGTGAATAGTTAATAGTGAAGAGTGAATAGTGAAGAGTGAATAGTGAAGAGTGAAAAGTGAAGTAGTGAAAAGTGAAGTAGTGAAAACAGTGAGAGTTAAGAGAGAAGAGGGTGGGGGACGGCCTTTGTACGGCCGTCCCGGCAGATGAAGTTTTTACAAAGAAACAAGCCGGTGGCCTATTTCTTCGCTTCGTCTTTTTCGGCTTCCTCTTTCTTTACTTCCTCTGTTTTAGATTCTTCTTCCTTCTCTTCCTTTTTGGGCTCTTCTTTGGCTTTCACAAGATCGGCGCGTTTTTTGGTCATGTTGTCCGCGCTGTAAGAAGAGATGGCATAAGTCCACTTGGCGGCCTTGGCATTAAACTCCTCGACCTTTTTGGTGATTTCGGCATTTTCGGTCTCGTTGGTGCCTGTCGGCGTGAAAGCGGCACTGATGCGGAAAGCCTTGTCGGTGCCGTCAATGGCCTTGCCGATCTTGGCGGTGTAGCTTTCGCCGTTCTTGAGGGATATCTTAAACACTGAGCCGGTGGTCATGCCCAACTCTTCTTCCGACAAAGCCGGGTCGATGATATTGTTGAAATTCAGGTAGCTGAGCGCAGACTCCAAGCTGTAGCTTTTCGAGGTGTCGAACTCTTCTTTTTCGCCCAAACCTTCGAGCGCCCATTGGCCGTCTTTCTTCTGGAGCTTGAGTGTTTTATCTTGGCTGGTCAGCTCAATGGCGGTCACGTCGGAAGAGGGGATCGAACTGATCTGTGTTTCGGTCCAGCTTTTAGGATCGCCGTCGAAAGCGTCCAGAGTCTCTTTAACCAGCATCACGGTGTCGCTGCCACCAGCGGAGACATAACGGCCGGAGGAGTATCCGCCGCCGCCGAACTGGGCCATTTCGCCGGTCGGTTGCCGCATGTGCTTGTCGCCGAGGCGCAACGCGGCCAACGATTTGCCGGAGGCGTTTTGCAGATCCACCAGTATCGGATCATTAAGTGTTTTGCCGCTTGCCACATGGCCGACCTTGAGGTCTTTAAGAGCCAACAGGTTGGCGCGTATTTTTGTGATGTCGGCAGGATATCCGAACAGGGATTTGATAACCCAGCCGGAGTCGGTGCTTTCGATCACGAGTTTAGGGCTGTTCGGCAGGCCGGTTTCGATCCTGGCCACCTCGCTGAGATCGACTTGCGGCAGCACGGGCTTGCCGACCTGCGACGGTGTCTTGACTTTACGGCTGCTGGAACTGAAATAAGCTAGCACAACCAAAACAGCGGCTGCGATAGTAAGAGCTATTAGCTTTTTGGGGGTCATGGTTCTATTCCTTTTTTTCTGCTTGCTTGAAAAGGTTTGGGCACGTGCGCCGGCAGGCGTGGAGGCCTGCCGGCGACAGCGCTGTTTAGCGTTTCTTGCGCCGGATTCCGCGGAAGATGCCGAATGCTATGACCAGCACCGGGATCAGCACGATGTTGACGACTTTAATGGTCAAGCCCAAGCGTTCGATATCGCGGTTGAGGTTCTTGCGCACCTCTTTGAGCTGTCTGCGGGTGTCGGCCTGTTGCTTGCGGAACTTGGCGAGTTCGTCCTGCTGTTCTCTGGAGAGAATCATACGCTCATTGCCGGTCTTTCTCTGTTGCAGATCGTTGAGCCGCTGTTGTGTCTCCTGCAGGGCGGCCTCCAGGCGCTCTTCCTCGGCCTGCCACTGTTTCATGGCCTTGACCTCAAGCTCGTCGACCTTTTCAAAAGGCCGGTTGAACTGGCCGCGCGAACGCACGCCGATGAGTTCCTCGCGCCCGGCCAACTGTTCCACAGTGTTGCCGAAGAGTGTCAGGTTATCATTGATCGGTTGCGCGACAGCACCGAAGAGGGTGTTCATGACCTGTACGCTGAAACGGTCGTTGAAGAAGTCCGTATCAGCAAAGATCATGACTGTGCTTGATCCCGATGCCAGCATGTCGGCGGGTTTGTTGGTCGCGGTGTTGTCCGCGTCATCACCGGATGCTCCCGGACCGTCAGGGAAAGCGGTCTTGAATTCACCTTGCAGACGCGCCGCCAGTACGCGGCGGGCTCCGTCGGGCTTAAGCTGCGCGCGCATTGCGGAAACGCCGAATTGCACGCTCATCTGATCCACCAGGCAGGCGTTGTCGTCCGAGGTGGTGATCAGCGGGGTGAATGTCAGGTCTTTGGCGGTGTTGTCCGACAACGCGCCGGCGAAGGGCATCATGACCGACGACAACTGTGATGTCAGCAAATCGTCGTTGGCCATGTTGGCTTTGCCGAGTGACAGGAATGCGGGGTTGTCTTCGACCCTGCCGTTACCGGCGTTCAACTTGGTGGCGCAACTAAGGTCTGCGACAACCTTGGTGTTGTCGAAGGCCACGCCCCAAGCGTCGAAGAGCTTGCCGAGGGTTGAAGGTCCGGCTCCGCCGCCGCCCATTTGCATCATCATGGGATTCTGTTGTTGGTTGGCTTCGAAGTCAGAGATACTGAAGGGGTCGACGCAGGCAATCAGACGCCCGCCGCGCAGCACGAACTGGTCGATGGCGAAGAGGGTCTTGTCCGAGAGGTCTTTAGGATGGACGACGACCAGAGTTTTGATGTCGGCGTCGATTTTGTCGACATCGGTGTTGACTTCGCGGACGGTGTAGTCCTTGCGCAACTCGCGGAAAGCGGTCCAGCCTTCGTCACGCGGCTGGCGGCGTTGCATCATCATCGGGTTCAGGGGCTGGCCCAGTACGCTGATGCTGCTCATGACGCCGACGACCGGTTTTTCCGGCCATGCCACGCGGGTGATGAGGCGGGTGATGTCATATTCCAGCGTCGCCTCGGTGCGGGGGTTGAGCCCCGGCATGGACTGCTCGGTTTCGCCGCTGACCGCGACCAGGCCGAAGTAGACCGGCTGGCCGAACGGGTTGGTCTGCTGCGGCTCGATGCCGTAACGCTGCGCCCATTCCTCAGCTTCGGAATCGGGCTTGGGGTCATAGGCCTCGAGCGTGACGCGGCCTTTGCCTGCCAGCTCGTATTCCTTAAGAAGGTCCTGCACCTGGTTGGCGTAGGTCTTGAGCGCCATCGGCATCTCAGGCGAACTGGAACTGAAGTAGAATTTCAGTGTCACGTCGTTCTCCAGACTGCCTAGAACTTTGCGCGAGCCTTTGGAAAGCGTGTACAGTTTTTCACCGGTCAGATCCAGACGGATGCGCATGTTGGCGATGATCAGGTTGACCGCCCCTATAATCACCAGCAACACGGCCAATCCGGCTGCGCCGGTTCCTATGCGTAGAAAGTTTTTGGTTTTAGTTTCAGACATTTCGGAATCTCCTTTATCAAGTTGCTCAGGAAGCCTTGCGGTTATCGGTGACGGCATGTGCGGCAGCCAACATGAAAACCATAACGCCGATATAATAGGCTATGTCATAGAAGTCGATGACGCCGCGCCGCATGGAATCGAAGTGCTGCATCAAGCTGCAAGAGGCCACGGCATTGACGATGGAAGCAGGAACGCCCCATCCCGCCACAGCGTTGATTACCGGATCGAATCCGATGATCAGCATGAACAGGCAGATCGCCAAGGCGATCACGAAGCCGATGACCTGGCTGCGCGAGAGCGCGGAAGCGAAGACGCCGATAGCCACGCAGGCACCGGAGAGCAACAGCGATCCCAGATAACCGCAGAACACCGCGCCCCAGTCCGGCTGCCCCAGCCAGCCCGTGGTCAAGACGATCGGGAAGGTCAGTCCGAGGGCGATGCCGATGAAGGCCCACGCCGCCAGAAACTTGCCGACGAGGGCTTCGCCCAACGTGACCGGCAGCGTCAGCAGCAGCTCAATCGTGCCGGTACGCCGCTCTTCCGCCCAAACGCCCATGGTGGCGGCAGGCACCAGCAGCAGGTAGACCCAAGGGTGCCAGAAGAAAAAGGGCGTCAGGTTGGCTTGGCGACGCTCATAATACATGGTGACACCGAAGGTCAGAAAACCGACCAGCACGAGGAAGGCCACCATAAACACGTAAGCCACCGGCGAGTTGAAGTAAGACTTGAATTCGCGGTGGAAAATGGTTTTGACATTCGTAAGGTTATACATTGTTCTGGTCCTCCTTCATTGTCAAGTTGCGGAACACCACATCGAGGCGTCCTTGCGGATCGCGGGAGCGCAGCTCGTCAGGGGTGCCGTTGGCGACTATCTGTCCGTCAGCGATCACTATCGCGCGCGTACACACTGCGTCGACCTCCTCAAGGATGTGAGTGGAGATGATGATGGCTTTGTCGGCCGCCATCTCTTTGATCATTTCGCGCACCACGAACTTCTGGTTGGGGTCGAGGCCGTCTGTAGGCTCGTCCATGACCAGCACCTGCGGGTCGTGCAGGATGGCTTGGGCGAAACATGTGCGCTGGCGGTAACCTTTGGAGAGCGTCTCGATGGTCTGGCTGCGCACAGGTTCCAGACGGCTCTTGGCAATGGCGCTTTCGACCGCCTCCCGCACCGCCGTACCGGAGAAACCGCGTATCTTGGCGATGAAGGTGAGAAAATCTGTCACGGTCATGTTGTGGTAGCTTGGCGCGTTTTCCGGCAGGTATCCGAGACAGCGCTTGGCCGCGACCGGGTCTGATATGATATCGTGCCCGCAGATTGAGGCCGTGCCGGCGGTCGGCGGCAGAAAGCCGGTGATCATGCGCATCGTCGTTGATTTGCCCGCACCGTTCGGGCCGAGAAAACCGAGAACCTCGCCTTTTTCCACAGTAAAGGAAACTCCTTTAACCGCGTGGATCGGGCCGAATCTCTTCTCTAGGTTACTTACGGTCAGCATCCTGATTCCTCTTTTGGTTGTTTAAGGTTATGTGCCCGCGGAAAGCGAAGGCACGACAAAAAATAACGCCGCAATGGTTTTGAGCCTTTCAGACGTAAAATGTTAAAAATAGCAAAACTTATGCCATCTTGTCCATTGTATGAGGGAAATTAGTGAAGAGGGAAAACAGTGGCGGCGTCCTCGCCGGTAATGGATGATCTGCCCGAACCGTCTGGTCTGTCCGATCATTGCCCCTTGCTTATTGCCTATTGCCGGACGAGCAGACGCGCGTCCCCCCCCATTTCTTGAATCGCATCTTCAGTACGGCAGGTTGTGCTCTTTGATTTTGCGCTGTATGGTGCGGCGCGAGAGCCCGAGCTGTTCGGCGGTGGCGGTGCGGTTGCCATCGTTGCGGCGCAAGCGGTCCACCAAGACCGCCCGCTCGATCTCCACCAGTGTCATGTTGTCATTAATGATGGGTGTTCCGCTGGCGGTGTCCGCTGCCACAGCCGGGTTTGGCCGGTTGCCGGGCAGCGCGACGGATGCGGCGGATAGCACGCCGCCGGGCGAGAGCAGCACGGCAGACTCGATTACATTACGCAATTGACGCACATTGCCGGGCCATTCGTAAGATTCAAGCGCGGTGTAGAAATCCGGGCGCACGGCGGTGACTTGTTTGTTGTTCTCGGCGGTTGCGCGGGCGATGAAACGGTCGGCCATGTGGCGTATGTCATCTTTACGCTCGCGCAGGGGCGGGACGCGCAGGGTCACCACGTTCAGCCGATACAAAAGGTCTTCGCGGAAAGTGCCCTCCCTGACCATAGCGTCGAGATCTTTGTTGGTCGCCGAGACCAGACGGACATTGACCTTGAGTGTCTCGCGGCCGCCCACGCGGCGCACCTCCTTCTCTTCCAACGCGCGCAGCAGCTTGACCTGCACGGTCGCGGGGGCGTCGCCGATCTCGTCCAGAAACAGGGTGCCGCCGTCGGCGCGTTCGAAAGCGCCTTTGTGGGTGCTGGCGGCTCCGGTGAATGCGCCTTTCTCGTGTCCGAACAGTTCCGACTCCAACAGGCTTTCGGCAAAGGCGCCGCAGTTGACGGCGATGAACGGTCCGTCCGCACGCTTGGAATCGACATGCAGCGCCCGCGCCACCAGTTCTTTGCCGGTGCCGCTTTCGCCGCAGATCAGCACGGTGGCGGCAGTGTCGGCCAGCGCCTCGACTTGGGCGATGACAGCTTTCATGCCTGCTGATTCGGCGATGATGGCGGAGGAAGTATATTTTTCGCGTACGGAACGGGACAGCTTGTCCACCTGCCGCCGCAGGCGGGAGGTCTCGCAGGCACGCCGCATTTTAGACTGGATGTCGTCAAGTTCCAGCGGCTTGGTGACATAGTCGTAGGCGCCCATGCGCATAGCGTTCACGCCGGACTCGACAGAGCCGTAGGCGGTCATGATGATGACCGGCACGGCGGCGTCGAGCTTGCTCAGGCGGCCCAACACCTCCAGCCCGTCGATATCCGGCAGGACAAGGTCGCACAGCACAAGGTCAGGAACTTGCTGGCGGAAGGCTTCCACGCCATCGGTGCCGCAGGCGGCAACCGTGGTTGTAAAACCCGCGTCCTCGGCCGCGTCTGCGACCGAACGGGCGTTGTCGGGATCGTCTTCGATGATCAAGATTTGTGGTGAGTTCATAAAGAGCCTGTTATTTGTTGTCAGCGGTTGCGGTTTTAGCGGCGGGCAGAGTAATCCGGATGTCAGCGCCGCCGCCTTCACGTCCTAAAGCACGGATATCGCCGCCGCAGCGACGGATCGCGGTTTTGGCCAGAAAGAGGCCGAGGCCCGTGCCTTCCGGACGCGCGGTTGTGAACATCTCAAAAACAGCTTCTCGTTTGTCCGGCGGTATGCCGGGGCCGCGGTCGAGAATATCCAGCACGACTTGGTTGTCGTGGCCGACGATAACGATGTTGACCTCGCTGTCTCTGGGGGCGAACTGGATCGCGTTCATTATGACGTTAAGCAAGGCGCGGCGCAGGGCAAAGGGGTATGCGGCCACTGGCGGCAACAGCCCATGGCACTCGAGCGCGACAGCAACGCCGGCCTGCTCCGAGCGCGGTTCAAGGGTGTCGATGCACTCGCGCAGGATCTGGGCGATATCGACCGCTTCTGGCTGTTCATCAGCAGGCCTGGCCAGCAACAGAAATTCTTGGAAGATCTTGTCCATGCGCTCCATGGTGCGGGCGATCCGTTCCGCCAAGTCGTACACACGCGCCGCGCGGAACCCGTCGGGCCGTTCGATCTCCTTGCCCAACATCTGGGCGTCGAGCCGGACAGCGGACATGGGGTTGCGGAAATCATGCAGGATGCCATTGGCCAGCACACCCGAGAACGCCAAGTGTTCCTCTTGTTGCGCGCGTTTAGCGCGACGGCGGTCGCGCGCCAGCGCCACGATCATGACCAGAGCGCAACAGGCGAAGGAAAGGCTCATGACCGCGACGGCTAATGTGAAAAGCGAAGCGACCAAGGCACGGGCGGTCTCCTCCTCATCGCCGACAGCCTCGCGCTTGAAAGTGGCTTCGGTGATAACCTCGCCGCCGTCATCGAGTTTGTAGATGCGGGTGATGACGAAAACCGGATGCGGCTTGCCACCGATATCCAGCGAACCGGGAGAGATGCGGGTCTCATCGGGATGCACACCGGCGGCGGATTCCGCTTGCTGGTCGGCTGAGTGCGGGTCTGGCGGCTGGGGCGGCATTTCAAGACCGCCGGCTTGGCGTTGGAACACGGTCACGCCGTCGCGCGTTACAGAGAGCGATTGAACATCTTTGCGCACTGCGAAGGCGCTGTCGACAACAGTCGAGAAACGCCGCCAGACCGCAGGCGCGGTGTTAGTGGAGCAGGCTATGCCCAGCGACCCGATTGCATCCAGCAGGGCTTCGCCTTCATGCAAGACGGTCTCGGTGGCAGCCAAATGGGCGCGCTGCTCATGCTGCCGTTTAACTACAAGCAAAGCCACACCCGCAGCCAGTGCCGCGACAAACAGCACCAGCAGCAACACCACCTCAAGACGGACAGCGCCGAGGGTTCTTTGAGTGACGTATTTACGGGATTTCAGCATTATTTTTCAAAAGCATGGAGTATGCCGGGGTATCGCGCTCACTTTTAAGCATCGGACAAATCTCTCTGATTCACGTTTGTGAACACTAACGATAAAACTTAACCGGACGACATACAAGCCCAAATGCGACAAGCTGTCGCGCTTAGGGTGACAGAGTGACGCAGGAGGAGGGAGGGGAGGGAAGAGGGAAGAGAGAAGAGTGAATAGTGAAAAGTGAATAGGGAAGAGGGAAGAGGGAAGAGAGAAGAGTGAATAGTGAAAAGTGAATAGGGAAGAGGGAAGAGGGAAGAGGGAAGAGTGGAAAAATGCTCAACGTTCAACCTAAAAAGAGCTGATTTCGATACCGGTGCTCCGCGAATCTGGCGAACGGATCTGGAGTGCGGCGGCAAGCGGTATCCCGTGCGACGCCGCTTTGGCGCGGGCGGGCCGGAAAGCGGTGCCGCGCCCCGCGCACAGCGCGGCTCTTGTCACCGCAATCCAAGTCGCGTTTTGCACCAAACAGGTGCGGCGTGGATCTCAACGAAAGCCAATGGATACGGGGCTTGCCGAAGTGGAGAAAGGGAGTCCTGCAATAGGCAGGAAGCAAGAGGCAATGATCGGACTTATCAGACTGATCGGACGTGACGTCTGTTGCGGGCGGTGACCCCGCGCCCCCGACTTCTCACTTTTTACCTATTACTTTTTACTTTTCTTGCGCGCCAATTGTTGGTCGCGGGGCGCTGTTAGACAGGTGGCACGTCATCTGCTGATTAATTGGCTGTAACCAGCAAATCAGTGCCTTACGGCTCGACAAGCGCGATAAAAAACAAGTTGTTTCTCACACGAAGAGCACAAAGGCACGAAGGATTTTTTAAGGGGCGTTGCTCGGCAGAGATCAAGGGGAACCACAGAGCAAAGGCACAGAGAATTTTAATGATTTTTCCTTCTTTGTGTCCTTTGTGCCTTTGTGTGAGATTAAATTGGGTTGCGGGCTCCGCCCGCGTTGGGATTAAAAAAATGCAGTTTCAAAAGCTGATAGTAAAGTTATGGGATGGCTTTGACAAGCTGTTGATGACGGCGGTCATTGTGCTTTTGGCTGTATTGTGGCTCTCGGGCAGGAAGTCTGATGAAAGCCGGAGTGCTGATACGGGAGTGGGTTTGGCAGTTCCCGCAAAGAGCGAGCCGGCGAAACCGGCCCAGGGCAAGGTTGTTGACGGTTTGCTGGTCTCGACCGCATCATCCGACAGGCGCGCGCGCGTCAGCGAAATCGCCCGTTCCATAACGGCTTCCGACTGGGCTTCCGTGCCGCGCTCGCTGGCGATGGACATGCGCGAACAGGCTGACGGCAAGGAATACGACATACGGTTGGCGTTGCCGGGGAATGTCGACGCGGACAGCGTCAGGGTGACCGCCAGCGGGCACACATTGACTTTGCGCATGCGCGACAGCGCGCAAGGTGTCACCTACATGCGGCATGTGCGCGTGCCATGCCACGTGGCGCGTGAGAACAGTGTGCGCAGCGTGGTTTCCAACGGGCTTCTACATGTGCGCATTTGCGCGGAGTAGGAAGCAAGGACTGCGAGAGTGAATAGTGAATAACTAATAGTTATGGCGGAACGTTTCGCGAGAAAACAATTATTCACTGGTATAACCACCCCACACGCCTGTTGGTAAGTTGGTCGGGGATCTCCCAAGACCCCATGACGTCTGCTCGTCCGGGCAAGCGGACGCTTGCCCCTTCCGCGAGTCTGGCGAACGGATCTGGAGTGCGGCGGCAAGCGGTATCCCGCGCGACGCCGCTTTGGCGCGGACGGGCAGGAAAGCGACAAAAATCTCGGCACAAAACATGCGCTTGATTATAGCTGTCAGAACAGCTAACATAATTCCATCATATAGAGTTTGTCTGTTTTAAGTAGGTTCAATAACACTGTTCTAGATAATGAGAAATACAAAGCAATGTAAAACACCGACCCAAAAGAAGCGCATCCTCTTGGCGAGCTTGTTGTTGATAGGGATGTGTGGGGTGCTCATTGCCATTCATCTATGGCAACATGCGCCAGTCGAACCCCAAACATTGTCAGAGCTACTGGACTTGCCAGAAGACAAATTGGCACGGGTGGACATTGCCCGGATGAACCTGCTTTGTGCCACCGGATTACCAAATTCCGAAAACATCAGGCTGGATGACTACCTCCAAACACTAGACAAATGGACGGCGGTTATCAAAAAAGCGGAGGAGAAGTATTTGCCGACCTTCTACCGTAACCCGGCAAAATACGAAAACTCACTCTCGAAGTTCAAAGCCATCATGCTTGTCCTGACACTCAAGGAAGACTTGAAATGCGGATACAACATGGAGCTTGTGCGTTCGGGGGCCATGCAGGACTGGAAAAGCACACGTTTCTTCAAGGATTCGCGAGATTTGTTTCTGCACGGTTTGATTGAGCGACAAAAAGGCACTTGTGCTTCCCTGCCATTTTTAGTTGTCGCATTGGGGCGACAATGCGGATATCCGCTTTATCTGGTCTCCAGTAAGGGGCATCTTTTTTGCCGATGGCAAGACCAACAAGAAACATTTAACATCGAAACGGCCATACGGGGCGTGGATATTTTCCCCGATTCACACTATTTGACTTACCCTAACCCGTTCACGGAAGCGGAACGTATAGATGAAAAGTATCTCAAAACGCACACGCCGATAGAAGAATTAAGTTTGCTCATGAACACCCGTGCGCTTTGCTTCAAAGCAAACGGTTTATATCAGCAAGCCGTGGAGGCTTATGAGATTTCATTGCGCGGATTCCCGAACTCAAAACTTACGCAGGCATACATCAATGATGCGAAACGGAGTTTCTAAAATGAAAGCAAGCTATCTGGTCATTATTGGAATCATACTTGCTTCAATGAATATCGGAGCATTCTACAGTCCGGAACACGGGCGATGGCTAAGTCGTGATCCTATTTACGAGGAGGGCAGTACGGCGAGAATAATAGCCGAGACGGAGAAAATGAAAATCCGTCCACCAATAGATCTTTATGTTTTTTGCGCCAACAATCCGGTGCTTTATTTTGACAAATACGGTCTAGCTTATTTCGCCCTTCGCCCATTATCGGGATGGCCTTGGATCCCAGGAGCTTCGCATAATCCCCTTGACGATTGGGCAAACACGGAAATTTCTCACGAGCAAATCTTTTTTGAGGACGGCAAGTCTCCATCGAATGTCGGCTTTTTCAATGACAACACAGTAAGAAGTGACGGTTCTTCCCAGTTAAGTGGCTATAGAAAGACCCGCACCGGCTACAATGATTGTGTAATGAGGATTGCCGTTGCTCAAACTCCTACTAAATCGTATTCCCTATTAGGATGGGGAAAACCTAAGAAATTTAACTGCCAAGATTTCGCAGAGGCAGTTAGGCGGAAATACTCTGAACTGGTAAAGCAACCGTCTATACGGAAGAGATGTTGTCCTAAAAAGGATGAAATCAAATGATCATTTATTGGGGCATCGCCTTAGTACTCTCCTTTACGGTCGTTAAAATAATGCTTTGGTTGAAAGCGCCATGTGCATTGTCTGTTGTCATTGGCATTGTCTGTTTCTTGATTTTGGTTGGCATCGGTGTTTTTTTGATCAGGGGTATGGACACCCCCCCGCCGGACTCAACCATCATCACACAGGAAGATTTGAAGAAAGCAGCAGGATTATGAAGAACGGACAAAAAGTGCGCGACGTGCAAATATTACCAAGGTGTGCGGCGGTTCGGCATGCGAGCCAACAACCCCTATTACGTCTATGCCGCCGCCGGAGCCACCCCTGCCTTGCCAATCCCAACCGCAAGGTGACGGCAAATAGCCGGTGCCTGTCATGGCATGAATGGATCAGTATTCCATAAACCGTGGCGTTCTTGGTTTCTTGGCGGTTCGAAAAACCTTTGTGCCTTTGTGTGAGACTGAACTTTTTCAAAACCCTGTAAAAGGAGGATGGAAATGGTATTAAAACCATTGCCTTGCCTTGCTTTAACCGGTTGCGCGATGCTACATCTCTCATGCGATCAACCACCAAAGGCTCCCAACATGGAACTGGCAAAATATGCTCTGATGGAGTATTGCAAGGCAGAAGTTGTTTCTCCCGCTGACTTTGATGTGCCCCATGTATATAAAGAAAACAACTATGATTGGTGTGTGGAGTTTGTAACCAAAACCAACTCGTCCCAAAATCATGTGCTACTACTCTGTTTTAAAGGGGATAGGATAGTGGAAAGGCAAAGAATTATTGAAGTTGGCGAAGCAGAAGCGCCCAGACGGAGGAAACATGTTCCCGATGACTGTTGTAGCGATAAAAATCCTAGCGCATGTAAAAAGTTCGTAAAAGACAAAGTGCAGCAAGCCAAAGATATGGTTAAAAGATATTGTAATTAGCGAGATAACATGAAATTCCAAATTGCTTTCACTGCCATTTTAATCTACTTGAATTTTGGTTGTGTCAAAAACAGCAAGCCAGAGTTCGAAAATGAACGGCATCGATTAATTGAAGTTGGAAAGCAGGTACTTAAAGATAATTCCATAACACCAGAAAATTATCCTGAAATTGAAGTTAGATCATCCAATGAATCGTGGATAATCTTTTTTTCTGAGCGTTCTCCTCATCCTCCAGGAACTGACTTAACCGTCTATATTTCAAAAAAGGATGGCACCGTATCACTCATAAAAGGCGAATGACTTTTCGAACAAGACAAATGCACGGCAGAGCAAGTGTTTTGTCTGTAAATTCGTCAGGCGGGTCATACCGGCATGCCCCCGTGCTGAGATAAATTTTCTGTCTCCAATTTAATGCAATTCCGCTAGGAGCACCCCCGTCTCTTGCCGAAGTGGAGAAAGGGAGTCCTGCAATAGGCAGGAAGCAAGGGGCAATGATCGGGCGGAACGTCTGTTGCGGGCGGTGGCTCCGTGCTGCCGACTTCTCGCTTTTCACCTCTTACCTTTTGTTTTTCATTTCTTCTTGCGCGCTGGTTGCGGGCCGCCGGCAGGGACGAAGGGTTTCTTGCCGTCTCCGGAGCCTGACCAGGATTTTCCGTCAAACCCTTTGGTGGCGGCTCCTTTGGTGATGCCGACAGTGTCTGCCAGACCGATCTCCTCGATCTTAACATCATCGACATAGAGATAACCCGGATTGCAGAAACCCCTCGGGATGTTGCCGGAGGCCGCGTCTGATCCCGCGGCGTCCAGAGCGAGGATTTTGAGCATCAGCCAGTCGCAGTTTTCGAGATGGCTCTGCTGCAATTCCGAACGTCCGGGGGTCGGGATGACACGCTCCACCCTTTTCCACTGTCTGGGGACAAACGAGTACTCCCCGGTCTTGGCGTTGTTGAAGTAGATGGGCTGGAAGCGCACGGCCTCGCGCAAGTCGCCGAACGCGGGATTGTTGCTTTTGACAGCTTTCGGATGCCAGCGGTAGGCAATGGGGTAGATGCGGCATTTGGGCCCGGTGCCTCCATTGGAACCGACCGAGCGCGCGGAGAGCGATATCTTGTATTTCTTTTTGGGGTCGAAGCGGATCGGCGCCGAGTAAACCTGCACGCCTTGGTTGATGCAGACCTCATGCACTGACGCGTCCAGCCGCAACACGCTTTTGCGCATGGAGGAAGGATCGTCCACAACTGAAACATACTGATGGTTATTGATGTAGTGCCTGTTGTGGTCGAAAGCGTAGATCCAGTGGTTCAACGGGTTCTCGGCATCATCAAAACTACCGTTCATGAGCAGGTTGTTGGCCGGGTCATACGTTTGTGCCGTCAATGCAGCGGCACAACCCAAGATGCAGAGGGCGACGGTATAAAGTGTACGGCATTTAGTCACGACAGGTCTCCTAGTAGATTGCATCACGACATGTTCTTTAACTTTCTGAAGAGCCATTCTACAGCAAGGAGGGCGATGAGGCAAGTCAGTATGAAAGGCGTCTGCCAGAGCGCTTTGTATTCAAGCTTGCGCTCGCGCCGTTCTGAAACGCGCAAATCCTGGAGGGCCGCGTCGATCTCGTCAGGGGCGCCGTGGCGGCCGCCGCTGGTGCGCGCCAGCGCCTTGAGCACCCGCTCGTTCACTGGCCGCAACACGGTTTCCTGCGATGTCATGCGCACGGTGAAGAGGCAAGCGCTGGACTCGATCTTCTTGCCGTCGATCTCGACGGTGGCGACGGCGCGGTAGTTGCCGGCTTCGTTGGGCGTGAACTCCGCCATGTAACCCGGCAGGGCCGCGCCTTGGCCCGCGCCTATGTCGCGCCCGGTCATGTTCAGGCTGATGCGGCGGTCAGAAGGGGTGGTGATCGTGCAATTCACCCGCCATGAGCGGCGCGTCTCTTCCGGCGGGACCACAAGACGGCCTTGCAGGATGGCGGGGTCGCCGACCGCGATGGTTCCGGCGTCGGTGAAAAGCTCAAGGTGATATTTGTCCATGGCGCTTTCGGAGGGCGACATCCACTGGATGATCTGACGCCAGAATTTATGGTAAGGCCGCTCCTCGCCGGGCTGCATGGCCCAGCGCCAGAGCGAGTCGGTCAGAACAGCCAGAACCTTGCCCTGACCGTAAACGCGCGAGACCAGGATAGGGTGGTTGCCGCTGTCGGTCACGGCTTCGGCCAGCGCGAACGCGCCGCCGGAGAGCGTCGCGCCGGTGAACACCGAAAGCACCGGTGGCAGCGCAGCGGGCATATCGGGGTTGTTGGCCAGAGCGGGATGGGCCCGCCCCTCCGCTGTCCAGCTTACGTTGAAGCGGCCTTCCACGGCAGGCGCGCCAGCGCGCTTGAACGGGAGCAGTTTTGCCAAGTCGGTATGCGCGATGCCGTTGTCGCCCCAGAGTTTCTGTCCGCCCAGCAGAATCAGGCTGCCGCCCTGCTCGACAAATTCAAGGATGGTGCGGCAGTGCGCCGAAGTGAGCGCGTCCGCGTCAAAGTTACCGAGGATGATGATCTTGTTGAGCCGCAACTGGTCTAGGGTGAGGTCGAAAGTCAGCCCCTGCCGGTCACCGTAGGCGACCCACTCCTTGGCGCCGGAAAGCTTGCGGCTGGGCATCTGGAAAAAAGCCAGCGGCGTGATGTCCTTGTTGTCGAAAAGGGCGCGTGACATGTGCTTGCTCTCGAAACGCGGCAGGTCTTCGAGGAACAGCACGCGGTTGCGCGCGTCCAGCACGTCCACAGCCACAACCATTTCGTTGTCGTTAGTCTGTACCTCGCCGGGCAACGGCGGTATGCGCACAGTGTAGGTCTCGGTGCCGACCTCAGGGTGCGAAAGTTTGAACTGCACGTCGCGGCTGCCGCCTTCCGACGGCAACTGCATCAGCGCCTTGTCGCTCTCCTTGCCGTTTTTGAGCAGTATCACCGGGAAAGGCTCGCCTTTGCCGCCGTATCCTGCCACCGTCACCGTCATGGCGCTGTCCCATCCGACGATGGCGCGCCGCGGAGTGTCCACGTTGTCGACACGCATGTCAGGAGTGTCGTCAAGCTCGACGCTCGGTTCAAGCTGCACCGCGTAAATAGGCGCGGGCCAACCGGACTCAGCCCAGTTGTCGTTTTTTTCGTGCGTGTCGATCGCGTCCGAAAGCACCATCACGCCAGCCAGTTCTTGACCGCGCAGCCTTTCGAAGAGGCGGTTGAGCCCGAGGTTCAGGCGGGTGGAGCGTCCCTCGGGGCGCAACGCGGCGCTTTGGCCGAATTCCACGGGCGTGTCAAGATCGGCATTGAAAGGATATACGTCCACGACGCATTTGGCCTGAACTGTTTTGGCCCAAGGCAGCTTCAGCGTCTCCATGGCCGCCTCCCAGCGTGTCTGTCCTGCGGATTCGTCCGCGCTCTGCCCCATGGAGGCGGAGGTGTCCAGCAACACGATGAAGCGCGGTTTGACGATCTCGATCAGAGAGCTTTTGCGGCCGGGCAGCAAAAGCACCCACAGCAGCATCGCGAAAAAAATGACACGCAGGGCCGCGACAATAGCGCCGGAAGTGTCGCGGGGCAGATAACGCCACAGGGCGTATGCCACGGCGGCCAGCGCGGTCAGGGCTGCAACAACCAGCAACAGGGCGGGCACGGCATATTCAAAAGTCCATTCGGCGGTATTCATTGTGCCACCACCTTTCCGGCCAGATCCACGGTCAGCTTTTCAGATGCGCCGATCTGTTTGCGCAGGACACGGTTTGCGAACCACCATTCGAGCAGCGCCAGCAGCATGGCCAGCCAGAGGCACATTTCAGCCAGCGAACGTCCATTGCGGTATTCGTCGACCAGTTTGGACAGCTCTTCCGGGTCGTTGGCCACGAAAAGTTTTTTGAAAGAGGTCCACTCGTTCAACTCTGCCGCGCCGAGCGGGGTCAGGCGCGATTCCGTGCGGTCGGTGTTGACGGCCATGACCGGCTCGGGGGTTTCGGCGCCGGACCGGGTGCGCGTGTAGATGCCGGGCTCGCTGAGATTCTCGATTACCAAAACACGGTTGCCGGAGTCGCGCAACGCCAGTTGGCTGCCGGAAGGGCTGACGATGACATCGTCCTCGCGGTGCTCGGGAATGATCTCGTTGACCGGCTGCTGTATGCCCAGAACCACATGCGGAGGTTGCACGGAAGCGCCAGCCCCTTGGCGTATGAGCTGATGCGCCACCGGCAGGAAGAAAGCGGTGAGCGGCAAGGTGCTCCAGTCGCGATCCGCGCTGACGGTGAACATGAAGACCCGTCCGCGTCCGACAGCCCGGCCTGTGAGCAGCGGGGTGTCGTCACCTGCCGTGACCAGCACAGCCGCGTTTTCGCGCAACGCGCCGAGCCGCATGATGCGTTTCAGCGCGACGGTCGGAACCGTGCCCGGCGGCAGCGACATGTTGAAGTTCACTACCTGTCCCGGCTGGTTGGCGATACGGCGGAGAGGCCGCGCCGCAATTTCGGCCGGGATGTTTTCAACGGATTCCGGTTGCGCTGGCAACATGTGCATTTCGCCGTAGGAGGAAATCTCAGCGCGGTCGCCGGGAAAAACGATGACCACGCCGCCGTTATGCGCGTACTCTTCCAGGCGCAGTATAGCTTGGCCCGCCAGCGGAAAGGCGTCGCACAGAAAGACGGCCTGATAGTCGCGCAGGTCGACCGAGTCGAACTCCGCGGCATCGATCTGCCGCACGCCGTCGTCAGAGGCGCCGGGAGCCAAGGCGGCTTTTAGATAACGCGTCGCGTTTTGCGGGCCGACGATCAAAGCGGGCAACTGTTTGCGCACGCGCACAAGGAAGAGGAACTCGTCATCCTCGGGCAGGGCATCGGCTGGTGTGGTGATGCGGGCAACATGGATGCCCGGTTCAAGTCCGTTGACCACAAACTCGACATCGGCCTCGGATTCGGCCAGCGGTGTCACACTACGCTTGCCGCGCTCCTGCCCGGCGATCTCCAGTCCCAGGGTGATCTCTTTGGACGAGCCGGAACGCCCCACGCTCGCTTTCAGGCGCGCGGTCTGGCCAGCCAACATGATCAGCGGCGAGACCTTGACATCCGAGGGCCAGGCGTTTTCCGGAGCTTTGGCGCCAGCCAGCAAGGCAAATAAAGAGATTTCGTCACGCTGTTCGCGTGTGATCACGGCGCGCCCGGCAGTGTTGGCGGTTTCGTCTTTTTTGGCGGCGTCGCGGAAGCCTTGCCAAGGCAGCGCCTGCCCGTCGGTCATGACATACACTTCGCGCTCGCGCCGCCCCTCCTGCTGCTCCAGTACGGCGATGGCCGCAGCCACGGCCTCGTCGATCTTGGATGAGCCGGGCAGGCATTTCAGGGCATTGATGGCTTGGATAACGGTGGCGTGTTCAGTGGTTGGTTTCTCAATGACGGGCACGGGGGTTTCGGCGGCCAGATAGACACAGGCACGGTCACCGGGCAGCAGCCCCCCGATTATCGAGGCTGCGGCATCTTTGCAGACCTCCCAGACCTTGCCGCGATCCAGCTCGTAATTCATGCTGTAGGAAGCGTCGATGACTATGGCCACGTCACGACGCGTGCGGCTGAGCCAAGAGCCTGCGGCGGTGGTGCGGATCAGGGGCATGGCAAAGGCGAAGCCCAGCGCCAACAGCAGCAAGGTACGCAACAGCCACAACAAGAAGTTTTCGAAACGCACCCGGCTGGAAGAGCGTTTCTGCGCTGCTTTCAGGAACCGCAGGGTGGGGAAGGGGGTCACCACCGTGCGCCGCCGCTGGAACATGTGCAGCATCAGCGGTATCGCGGCGGCGGTCAAAGCCCAAAGGAAAGTTGGATTGGCGAAAACTAACATGAGCGTTTCCGGTTCAGCGCGAGAGGCGCTTGCGTTCCTCCAGATAGGCGCGGATAAAGGTGTCGATCGGCTCGTCGGTCTTGAGCAGGCGGTAGTCGATCTTCATTTCGGCGCAGGCCTTGCGGTATTTATCGATGAATTCTCCCATCAGGTCTTTGTACTCTTTGGCCAAAGTGCGCGGGTCGGCGATCAGGCGCTCGCCGTTTTCCATGTCCTCAAACTCCGCGCTGCGTTTGAGGTTAAGGTTCAGTTCGACCGGGTCGAACGTGTGCAGCACGATCACATCGTGCAGGTTTTTACGGAAATGGGCCAGGGCTCTGATGATCTCCGGCTGATCGTCGAGCAGGTCGGAGATGATGACGATCATGGCGCGGCGGTTGATGGATTCGGCGATCTGGTGCATCACGTCGGCGCCTGCGGTGCCTTTGGCCGGTTTGTAGCCCTGCAGAATCTTGAGCGAGTTGTTTAGCTCGTTGAAAGAGTTTTTGCAAGGCATGGAGGCATCGAGCTTTTCGCCGTAGATGTACATGCCGATTGCGTCGCGGGACTTCAGCACGACATAACCGAGCGCAGCCGCCAACGTGCTGGCATACTTGAACTTGGTCGGCAGGTCGGACGAACTGCTGTATCCCATCGAGCCGCTGCGGTCAACGAGCAGGTAGACGCGCAGGTTGGTCTCGTCTTGGTAGCGCCGCACGTAATATTTGTCGGTACGGGCGAGAACCTTCCAGTCGATGCGTTTCAGGTCGTCACCGGGTATGTAGGCGCGGTGGTCGGCGAATTCGGTGCTGGCGCCTTTCTGCGAACTGCGGTGACGCCCGGCCAACGTGCCTTCCACGACATAGCGCGAACTGAGGGTGAGGCGGTTAAGCTTCGCCATCTGCGCGGGATTAAGGAAAGCTGCGATGCCCTCTTTCATCATCGGCTCCTCACTGGTGTCGCGACGATCCAAAAGTCGCAGTCGCCATCGATCATGATCGCGAAGCTGGCATCTGAGCTGAGACGCAGGAAGCGTATGCCGTTGACGATGCCGCTCTCGGTGGCCAAACCGCGCCGTTTGCCGGTCTCGGAGACGGTCTCGAACTCGATGCTGACCGGGGTGGTGGCCTTGCGGCTGACGATAGACGCTGATTTGCCGCCGTAAGCACTGAAGGGCAGGGCCCTGAGGGGCGTGAGCCGTTGGCCGACGGTTTTGCTGTAAAGTTTGTAACGTTGGTTGGCGGTGTTGCGCAATTTGCTGAAAGCCTCGGTCTGATATACCCAGGGATCGCCGAAACGGTCGGTGTTGGGCGGCTGTTTGTATTTAACCAGGGCCGTGAGTTGCGAGAGCGCGCCGGGATATTCCACGTTGTCGGCGTGATACGTCGCCAAGGCTTTTTCGACCTTCAGGTGGTCGAGGCGCGTCAGCCAGCGCCGGGCCATGGTGTCGGCATAGCGGGTCAGGGGCGGCGCGCCTTTATCCGTGGAGAGCGCGCTTTCGAAGATTCTGACAGCGTCGGCTTGGTGCCCGTCCGCCAGCAGGTGCCATGCGGCCAAGGTTTTGACCACAGGCAGGAACTCGCCGAGGGTGGAGGCGCGGTCCATGACGCTCTGGCATGTGTCAATCACAGCCCTGTGCGCGGCGGTGTCGCGCGCGTGCGCCGACCATGCCCGCATGAAGGCCTCCTCCTGTGGCGTTGCGGCGCATAACTCGAGACAGAGCAGAAATAAACCCGGCAACAGGAGATAGTTTTTCATGAGCATAAAAGACGCGGGAAAGCCGCGCTGTCCTGAATGGCCTCGTCTGGTTGTCAGCGGGTACTGGAATACATGAGCATGTTCACGCCGAGCTTAAGGGCGTCATCCGAGAGGTAGCTGTTGCTGTATTTGTTGGGCGACAGCTCCCAAGCTCCGGCCATGCCGATGGGGCTGTAGACTACGGCGGGATGCCCGTCGACCTCCAGCGTCAAGACCTGCGGCGCGATCGCGGGGGAGTTGTTGTGCGATTTGGCGAGGGCGGGAGTCACCTTCATGCTGCTGATATCGTTGGGCAGCCGGAAAAGCGGGTGGTTACGGTTCAAGATATTGAAGGTCACGCCGGGAAGGATCCGCGCCATATTTTCGCGGAAGGACACGTCAAAGGCCTTGCGTCCGCAACAGGCCTCGGCGATCAGCAGGCCGCCGTGGCTGAGGTAATCGCGCAGGGCTTTGATCTCGTCCGGCTTGAGCGTGAAAGACTCGTGCCCGGTCATGTAAAGCACCGGCGCGTCGAAGAGCTTGGGGTCGGTTAGCCGCATTTCGCGGGTCGCGAACTTTACCGGCACGCCGGTGTTGGCGTTATATTGGGAAAGCAGCACGGACAGCCCGACGTGGCGGGTTTTCCATTCGCCGTCATAAATCACTTGGGCGATGTTCATGGAACCGGCGGAAGACACGTGCCGGGCGTCTTCGAAACGGGTCTTCTTGATATTTTCAAGAGTCCAGTTGCGCATGGCGCTGGCATAACTGAGGATGTTCATGCCGAGCTGCTGGGCAGACTCGGGCTCATAGGCGATGATATTGTCGTCCTCCAGCGGGTCCCAGCCCACCTCCATGCCGAAGCGCGAGACAATGGCGACGGTGCGGCAGTCGATGGTCACGCCGTCAAGCCACGGCTCGTTGCCGCTGAAAAGGGCGCGCACGCCCGGGCGGTAATTCACCTTGTCGAGGTTGTAATAAGCGTGGAACACGGGGTGGTCCGGGCTCAGACGGCGCACCGGGGCTTCGGGGAAAACCTCATTAAGGACGCGGATGGCCGAGTCGTAGAAGGGTTTCGAGCCCATGCCGGCGTTGAGGATGATGGTCCCGCCGCGCAACAGGTACTCGCGCAGTTTGGCGCGCTCTTCGGCGTTGAGGCTCCAGTGGTAGTGGCCGGAGCGGTAGAGGATCGGGTTGCGGTCGGGGTCGACATCGATCTCGGAGAATGACTTGGCCTCGAAATCGTAATCCACTTCGCACATCTCTTTAAGGGATTTGAGCAGATTATTGAGGTCGTTGGGCCGCGCGTTCCAGTCCTGTTCGCCGTACTGCGAAGTCAGTTTGGTGAACATCGTGGGCGGTTTGGGCGGATTTTTTTTCTCCGAGCGTGCGGCCGGGGTGGCTGGCGGCGGCGGGTAGGGGATGAAGGTCTCACCGCCTGCGATGTTGGCTGGCGGCGGCGGCGTTTCCTTGCGCGGCGGGGGCGGCACGAAGCCCGCTTCGTCGGAGCCGTCGCCGGCAAAAATGTGCTGTCCGCATACAGGGAGAGCGGTAGCCAGCGCGATCACAACGGTAAACGCCAGAAACAGTCCAGATGACATATTTTTCATGACAACCTCACTATACGGATTTTAACTATCCCAAACAACATAGTAAGTATCGATTAGAGTCGCGGATAAGTCAAGCCGGGTGTCGATATTTTGATATTTCTCTTGCGTGTAAGATGTGTTTAGGCGAAAATGCGAAGCTCATTCGATTTCAAGTCAAACGAAGAGAAAAGGTTATTGTATGTCGAGCGTGAGCAGTCTGGACGCGATTTCATCATTGTGCAAACGTCGTGGTTTCATATTTCACAGTTCCGAAATCTATGGCGGCATCAACGGTTTCTGGGATTACGGCCCCTTGGGCTGTGAGATGAAGCGCAATGTCAAAGAGGATTGGTGGCGCACCACAGTGCGCAACCGCGAGGATGTGGTCGGCCTTGACGCCACAATCATCATGCACCCCGCGATCTGGAAAGCTTCGGGGCATCTCGACACTTTCTCGGACCCGATGTGTACCTGTAAAGGTTGCAAGAAGCTGATGCGGGCAGACCAGATCTGGGATATTTTGCGCGATGGTGATATCGGCCAGAGTCTGACGGTTGTGCTGGAGGGCGGTGCGGATGCTGCCAAAGTGGCCGGATGGTGCAAGGGCAAGGCCAAAGGCTTGGCGCCAAACCTGAAAGCGGTGCTCGACCCGGATGCGCTGACCGCAGCCTTCGAGAAGATCAAGGCCGCGCCTGAGGATTATGCGGATTTGGAGCGGCTTTACACCCTGCTGGCGGATGCCGGCGGCGCGGTCACGCCATGTCCGTATTGCGGCGGCGAGCTTACCGAGCCGCGTCCGTTCAACCTGATGTTCAAGACCGTGGTGGGACCGGTCGACGACCCCTCGAATGTGGCCTATCTGCGGCCCGAGACCGCGCAGGCGATCTTCGCCCAGTTCCTGAATGTGCTGGCCACCAGCCGCCAGCAGGTGCCGTTCGGCATCGCGCAGATGGGGAAGTCGTTCCGCAACGAGGTCACGCCGCGCAATTACACTTTCCGTTCACGCGAGTTCGAGCAGATGGAACTGGAGTTCTTCATCCGTCCGGACGAGGCGGTGGAAATCATCTGCGGCAAGGTCACCACGATGGCCGACAACCCGGATTTGAGCACTCCTGACGTCTCATGGGGCTGGGAGGTCTGGCACAAGTATTGGGTCGAGCAGCGTAAAGATTGGATTGTCGCCTGCGGGTTGCCCGCCGACTCTTTTGTGGAGTACTGGCAGAAGCCCGAGGAGCTGGCGCATTACGCGCGGGCGTGCGTTGATATTGAATACAGTTTTCCTTTCGGCGTGCAGGAACTGGAGGGCATTGCCGCGCGTTCCGACTTCGACCTTTCGCAGCACCAGAAGCACAGCGGCAAGAGCATGGAGGTTTTCGACGAGCAATTGAAACTGGCCGCGGCCAAGCTCGACGAATCTGCACGCGATGCCTTCACTGCCAAGGTGGCGGGCGAATGGGCGGCGCAGGGTAAGAGCGAAGACGAGGCGCGGGCCTTTGTGATGAAACTGTTCGAAGGCAAGTATGTGCCGCACGTGATCGAGCCCTCCGCAGGCGTCGACCGCATGATGCTGGCGCTGCTTTGCAACGCTTACGAAGAGCAGAGACTGACAGACGACAAGGGCAAAGAGGACATGCGTGTGGTGATGCATTTCAGCCCGCGCGTGGCGCCGGTCAAGGTGGCGGTCTTCCCGCTGGTCAAGAACAAGCCCGAGGTCTACAACCGGGCGCGCGAAGTGTTCGGGCGGTTGCGCAAACGCTATGCCGCGTTCTGGGACGAGAGCGGCGCCATCGGACGGCGTTACCGGCGGCAGGACGAGATCGGAACGCCGTGGTGCGTGACGGTCGATTTCCAGACGCTGGACGACGGCACGGTCACAGTGCGCGACCGCGACACGATGCTGCAGGAGCGCGTCACCTTGGAGCAGCTTGAAGAAAAAATCGACTCTGTGCTGTTTTACTGAGGATTATGCAAAGAGATCTGCATTTCGCGAAACCGGATTACGATCGCCAGCAACGGCGCGGCATGCCGGAGGTGATTTTCGGCGCGGGCAAAAGCGCGGCGCAGATCGTGGCCATCATGCGCGCCTTGAACGAGGCGGGCCAAAACGCTTTTGCCACGCGGGTCACGCCGGAGCAGGCGGCGGCGGTGTGCGCGGAGATGCCGGAAGCCGTTTATCTGCCAGAGGCGCGCGCGCTGACCAGCGATGTCGCGCCTTTGCCCGAGAAAACCGGCAAGGTGGCGGTGCTGTGCGCGGGCACCTCCGATATCGCGGTTGCAGAGGAAGCGGCGCTGACCGCCGAGCGTCTGGGTTGCAATGTGGTGCGGCTTTTTGATGTGGGGGTGGCCGGGCTGCACCGGCTGATGAGCCGCCTCGATGTTTTTGCGGACGCGCGGGCCACGGTGGTAGTGGCGGGCATGGAAGGGGCTTTGCCGTCGGTGGTCGGCGGCCTCACCGCCATGCCGGTGATCGCTGTGCCGACCAGCGTAGGCTACGGCGCCAGCTTCCAGGGGGTGGCGGCCTTGCTGGGCATGCTCAACTCCTGCGCGGCGGGGGTGACGGTGGTGAACATTGATAACGGTTTCGGCGCCGGAGTGGCGGCAGCCCTGATCAACCGCCTGCCGAACCGCTGATCAGGGGCATTTGTCGCGGCCATCTGACCTCCGCCTGTTGGCTCTCGCAGGGCTTTCGCAGGAGCCATTAAAAATAATCCGCTATAATTTGCTGTCCTCGGCTGATATTGATTAAGAGGATGTGATGGCGAATACGGTTGACAGCAAAGAAGAACTGCGGAAAGCTTTTGTGGAGAAGCTGACAGGTGCGCAGTTCGATCTTTTTGCGTACATCTCGATGCTGGTCGGCAACAAAACCGATGCCCGTGATGTATTGCAAGAGACCAACCGTGCGCTTTGGCTCAAATCCGCCGATTATGACCCTGCGCGCCCCTTCATAAAATGGGCGCGCGCTTTTGCGCACTATGAAGTTTTACGTTACCGCAAGCGCTGCCAACGCGAAAGGCTGGTTTTTTCCAACGAGATGGTTGAATCCATGGCTGGACGCTATGACGCGGAAACGCCTGAGGTTGACCAGCGTCTGGAGTGGCTGGAGCAATGCTTGGCCAAACTCACGGCCACGCAGCGGGCTTATGTGCAGGCCAAGTACACGGAGTGCCTGAGCGTGGCCGAAATGACCGCGCGTTTCTCATGCTCTGCGGCGGCGGTCGTTTCGATTCTGTACCGTATCCGCCTCGCGCTGGCCGTGTGTATCGAATCCAAGCGGAGAAAGGAGGCGCGATGCCCTTGACGCCGCATGAGGATTTTTGCGCTTTGTGCCACAAGGTCATGGAGGGCATTGCCTCTCCGGACGAGGTGGCGCGCTTCAACCGGCTTGTAGAGAGAGAGCCCGCGTGTCTGGAGGCCTACTGGCAGCAAATGCAGGCGGATTCTCTGCTGACCTGCTGTTGCGGAGGCTTGGCGTCAGTGCAAGATAATACCTCGCAGCCAAGGCGGAAAGTTCGTGTTAGTACTGCTGCTGCCGTCCGATTCGTGAAGATCGCCGCCGCAGTTGCGGTTTTGGCACTGACAGCCGCTGGGATATGGCTGGCAGAGGGTGACGGGCGACTGGCGACCGGCGACCGGCAGGGGGTTGCCGTTGCCAACCCGCCGCCGATCGAGGTTTCCCGCCACTGGGCTGCGTGTAACCTCGAGGTGCCGGAGAGCCTGCCGGGGACGATGCGCATGTCTGGCGGGCAGATCAAGGCGCGGCTGGGTCCCGGCATCGAGATGATCCTTTTGGGGCCTTTCGAACTGGAGGTCCAGACACCTACGAAGGCGCGCCTGGTGTCCGGGCGCATGTTGGCGACAATCCCGTGGAAACACGGCGGTTTCACGTTGCGCACGCCCGATCTGGAGATGTGGGACAACGGCGCGGTCTATTGCGCATCGGTGACGGACAGTGGCTCGGACATCTTCGTTTTCAAGGGCGAAGCGCAGGTGGTCGAAGCCTGCGGCGAGCCGGTCGACATCTGCCGCGCGGGCGAGGGCGTGCGGGTGCGGCGCGACGGCAGCGGCACGGTCAAGGTTGAGGCAAACTGGCCGGAGGGCGAGCGTATCTTGGCGCGAGTTATGGCGAAAGACGTGGCAAAGGCGCCAGAAGAAGCGTTGTTGGCGGCCTCGCGCGTCTCTGACGGCTGGGCCGAGCGCTGGATGCCCAAGGTCGTGGAGAGACCCAAGCCGGTGCCGGGGCTGAGAGGCGGCAGGCAGCCGGCGGTGGCCAGCCGTAATTCTGATTCCAGAACTCTGATTCATGAGTCCCAACAAACATCAATCGATAGCGGCGGGACGGTTCCCGCCGCAAACAAGGCGGCATTGCCGCAAAGACAGGAGGAAGCGATGAAGGCAACAGTAAAGAGTGCGGCGGCAATGGCGGCTGCCGTAACCATGGGCGCGGGCGCGGTATGGGCGGTGCCTGTGGTTTCCAACGTCAACATGCAGCAGATACCCAACACGCGGCTGGTGCAGGTCACATACGACCTGGCAGATGAGAGCGCGATCGTCACGCTCTCGATCGAAACCAACGGCGTGGCGATCCCGGACAGCGCGGTGACGCGCCTCTCCGGCGATGTCTGCAAGGTGGTTGAAGCAGGCAACGGCAAATCCATCATCTGGAACGCGGGCGCGGACTGGCCGGAGAATGAGACAGAGAACGCCAAGGCGCGCGTGACCGCCTGGGCGTTGGACACGCCGCCGCTCTACTGCGCGATCGATGTGAGCGGCGGTACCGCCGCAACCAGCTATCCCGTCTACTACTATCCCAGCGCGGGGGCGGTGCCGGGCGGTGTGACCAACCACCTATACAAAACGCTTCGGATCCTGATGCGCCAGATTCCGCCGACAGGCGGAGAGGGGTTCACGATGGGTTCGCCTGTCAATGAGACGGGGCGCAACACTGACCGCGAAGCGCAGGTGCAGGCGGTCTTGACCAAGGGCTACTACATCGGTGTGTATCAGGTGACGCAGGGGCAGTGGCAGCAGGTGATGGGCGACATACGGCCGTGGCCCGCCAAATGGAATAACAACGACTACAGACTAACCCGCCCGGTGGAACAGGTCTCGTACTACTACGTCCGCGAGAACGCGGTTGACAACAAGGACGACCCGGATGTGAACTGGCCCTCGAACGACGTGGTGAATGCCGACTCCTTCATGGGGCGGTTGCGGACCAAGACCGGGCTGGCGGGATTCGACCTGCCGACTGAGGCGCAGTGGGAATACGCTTGCCGCGCTGGCACGACCGGCGCCCTGAACGACGGCACGGTGAACATCACCAACACGCTCTCCGACGCGCGGGTGGGTGCGCTGGGACGTTACAGATTCAACGGCGGTATGATATGGGATGGCGTGGAATGGGTTGACCCCGAACCGGACTGCACGACGGAAAACGCCACGGCGGCGGTGGGCTCGTACGCTCCCAATGCCTGGGGGCTCTACGACATGTACGGCAATGTTTTGGATTTGTGTCTGGACTGGTTAGCGAACACGATCACCGGCGGCATTGACCCGCAGGGGCCGGATACGGGGCAGTACCGCGTGCTGCGGGGGTCATGTTGGGTCAGTGTTGCGTCAAGTTGCCGTTCGGCAGTTCGCGGCATGGTCAGTCCGCACGACCCGAACCGCATCGTAGGTTTCCGTATCGTCAGAACCTTGCCCTGAGGGGCAGTGGATGGGTGATGGTGCAAGCAGGGCGGCATTGCCGCAAAGACAGGAGGAAGCGATGAAGGCAACAGCTAAGAGGGCGGCGGCGGTAGTAGCCGCCGTAACGGCGGGCGCGGGCGCGGTCTGGGCGGCGCCAGCGGTTTCCAACGTCAACATGCAACAGATGCCCAACTCGCGGCAGGTGCAGGTGACGTACGATCTGGCAGGCGGGAGCGCGATCATCACGCTCTCGATCGAAACCAACGGCGTGGCGATCCCGGACAGCGCGGTGACGCGGCTCCATGGCGACGTCTGCAAGACGGTCGAGCCTGGTGATGGCAAAACCATTGTCTGGAACGCGGGTGCGGACTGGCCGGAGAATGTGACTATGGAGAACGCCCGGGCGCGCGTGACCGCCTGGTTCACCAACGCGCCGCCGCAGTACTGCGCGGTGGACGTGACCGGCGGTTCCGCAACGAACAGCTATCCCGTCTACTACTATCCCAGCGCGGAGGCGGTGCCGGGCGGTGTGACCAACCACCTGTACAAAACGCTCCGGATCCTCATGCGCCAGATTCCGCCGACAGGCGAAGCGGGGTTCACGATGGGTTCGCCTGTCAGCGAGACGGGGCGCTCGAGTGACCGTGAGACGCAGGTGACGGCGGTGTTGACCAAGGGCTACTACATCGGCGTCTATGAGGTGACGCAGGGGCAGTGGTACAAAGTAATGGGCACATGGCCTGCCTACTGGAACAATAACGACTGCAAGCTGACCCGCCCGATGGAGCAGGTGTCGTGCTACGACATCCGCGAGAACACAAACAACACGGCCGACCCGGATGTGAATTGGCCCTCGAACGACGTGGTGAATGCCGGCTCCTTCATGGGGCGGCTGCGGGCCAGGACCGGAATGGCGGGGTTCGATTTGCCGACCGAGGCGCAATGGGAGTACGCCTGCCGCGCGGGCACGACCGGCGCCCTGAACGACGGCACGGTGAACATCACCAACGCGAACTCCGACGCGCGGGTGGGTGCGCTGGGACGCTACAAGTTCAACGGCGGCTATGTTGGCGGCGAGACAGAGCCCGCGCAGAACTGTACGACGGAAAACGCCACGGCGGCGGCGGGTTCTTACGCCCCCAACGCTTGGGGGCTCTACGACATGCACGGCAATGTTTTTGAATGGTGTCTGGACCGGTTTGCGTATGCGATGCCCGGCGGCATTGACCCGAAGGGACCGGATACAGGAACATATCGCGTACAACGGGGTGGAGCCTGGTCCTCCGGCGCGTCGTGGTGCCGTTCAGCGGCTCGCGGCTACAACAACGCGAACGCTCGGAGCGATAGAACCGGTTTCCGCCTCGTTCGGACTTTACCATAACCGGTAACTTGTAAAGGAGCAGAATGATGAGAAAGAATGTGATCATGACAGCGGCTTTTGCCGCAGCGGGGCTGCTGGCCGGATGGGCCGGGGCGCAGGTGAGCGCGGTTTCGGGAAATGTGGCGCTGGACACGCGCAGCTTCTCGTCGGTCGCGGCGTTTGAGGACACGGCGGCGGATACACGCACGCACACGACGGAGTGGTCGGCGGCGCGGAAACTCAACACCAAGAAGATCCTCGGGACGCTAATCCTGATGCGGTGAATATGCGGGGGAGGACAACCAAAGAAAGAGGAGGAAACGGATGAGGACGGCGACCGGAAGGGTGCTTGCACTGGTAGCGGGGATGGCGCTGAGTGCGGTTGCAGAGGGGGTTGTGCCGACTGCGGTGGAGGACGCCGGGCAATGGCTGAACTGGGTCATCCCTCTGCCGAAAGAAGTCAGCCTTACGCGGCAGGTCACGCTGCCGGCCAGCGACATCAGGCTCACGCTGCGGGGCGGCGCGGACGAACTCGAACGCAAAGCGCTGCGCAAGCTGCAGGCTCTGTTCCTCGACCAAGCGGGTGTGGAGAACGCGGCGGCCGGGGCGTTCGAGATCCTGCTCGGCGTGTGCGATGCCGACGGCCGGGTCGGTGACGTTGCCGTGCCGGATGCCACGAGGCTGCAGGCGCTGCCGAACCGGGAGCAGGCGTACCTGATCCGTCCGGTCGGGACGGGCCGGCTCGTCCTGACGGCGCTCGATTCGCACGGTGTGTTCTACGCCGCCCTGACCCTGCGGCAGTTGCTCGAAACCCGTTTCAGGGGCGACCGCGTCAGTGTGCCGCTGGCCGTCATCACGGACTGGCCGGATCTGGCTGAGCGCGGCGAGTGGGGCCACTCCGTGACGCGCGACATCGAGTGGATGGCGGAGCGCAAGATGAACGTGATCGAGTTCCATACGCCGCACAACGTGGCGTCCAACGGCACGGTCACGACCGGCATAGACAGCGCGACGCTGCGGCGCGGCCGCCTGAATGCGGTCAAAACAGTGCCGATCATATCGCACCTGAATCTGATGGGGAGCCGCGGCGTCTACGCCGCCTTCCCCGGCTTGAGGGGCAAGGGCGAGAAGGCGGTCTGGCGCGAACGCAAGGGGCCGCAGGAAGTGGAAAACGCCATTTTGTCGACTACGCTTTGGGCTCCGTGCGCGTCCGACCCCAAGCTCTACGAGGTCTTGGCCGGCTGGATGCGCGGTTTTGCGGGTCATGAAGGGGTGCGCGACATCTCCTGCTGGCTGGGGGAACTTTCGTTGCGTTGCGAGTGCGCGGAATGTGCCAAGTCGAACCAGTTCGCGCTCGAGGCACAGGCGTTCGTCAAGGCCTGGCGGCTGGCCGTCAAGGATTACCCTGATCTGCGGATCCGCATTCTGCTGACCCAAGGCAGCTACCCGTCCAACGACAAGGTCTTGGCGGAAATCCCGCCCGAGGTCGGTGTCACTTACTACGATGGCGGGCGGACGTATGATTCCTCGCCGAACCCTATGATCTACCCGCTGCTTGAGGAGTATGCGGCCAAAGACCGCTGGCTGGGCGTTTACCCGCAACTCACGCCGTCCTGGCGCATTGTCAGCCCTTGGAGTTGTCCGCAGTTCGTCAAGTTCCGCATGACGGAGTTCGTGGACAAAAAATTGGCCTGTGTGGCCGGGTATGTGGTGCCGGACAACCGGCTGTTCGACTTCAACGTGACCGCCGCGGCGGAGTGGGGATGGAACGCGCACGGCCGCAGCGAGCGGCAGTTCGCCGTGGCCTGGGCGACGCGCCAAGGCTTCCGCGAACCCGAGAAGGTGGCGGACTGGGCCATGAAACTCGGTCCGGTTGCGTGGGATCTCTACGGCGCACGGCTGGTCGAGCGTCACCTGTTCCGGCCCGCGAGCATCGGGGACATGATATCGAAGCGCGCGAAACCCGCGTTCGGGGAGGGCATGCTCACGGCGTTTCCCGATGAGGCGCGGTTGCGTTCCAACCGGGATACCTGTGTGGACGCTTTGCGGCTGGCCGACCAGACGGGGTCGCCCGCCATGGTTGCCGAAACCCGCGCGATACTCGGGTACTACGACATGCTCATCGAGATCTGCGGCATTTGCGAAGTGCTGTCGGCGCAGAGCGCGGTCGACTTGGCTGAACGCCGCGCGCTCCAGGACAGCATGAACCGCCTGGTGCTGGCGGGAACCCTGAACACCGAGGCTTTGCGCGATTGGGAACGCGCCGTCAATGTCGGCGCGGGCGGAAGCCGGTTCGTCGACTGCGTCGAAGCCACGACCGGCACGGTTCAGGCGGTGGCGGACGCGCTCGAGCCGTACGGTGTACGCAACTCGGCCCGTCTGTTTCTGCCGGGTGCTATCGGCGCATGGGAGTCCGCTGATTTTAAAGAAACGGCCGCTATTCTGAAAGAGTATGATGTCACTGGGAATGTGTTTGCGCCGGGCATGTACACGGTGACGTTCCAGTACACATCGGGTTGGAACGGACTGCACATCTCCCGCGTGGCCCTGGTGGCGAGCCCGAAGGACAGGCCGACGGAGCGGGTCGAGCTTTGTGCCGACGCGCATGAGGGGACGGCCGCGTACCGTAACACGGACAACGTCTATCGCCTGCGGGTCGGGCGGGTGGAACCCGGCAGCACGTATCGGGTTGTTGCGAAGATCCGTGGCGTCCGTCCACAGGATCAACAGGCTGGCAAGACCGGCTGCAGCGGGACCGTTTTGATGCAGCGTGAACGCGAACCGGACTGGCAAGTGCGCGTCATGGATGTGAAACCGCTCCCGGATACACAAGAGCACTGAGGAGCATATCTGAAGCGCCTGATCCCGCAGCTCAAAAAATGTGGATTCAATACGATCCTCTGGGAGATGGAAGACGCTGTGCGCTTCGATACTTGCCCGGAGATCGCCGCGCCTGATGCCATGTCAAAAGCGGAACTGGCGGTGATTCTGGCCTTTGCCCAAGAGTCGAAGCTTGAAAACATGCCGTTGCTGCAGACGCTCTCGCATAACGCCTGTGCTCTGCGCCATTCGAAATATCAGCATCTGTCGGAAAGACCGGGGTTCCTTGAACTGTATTGCCTTTAACGTCCGGAGACAGGACGCTTTCTGGCAGACTAGGCAGGCGGGGAATTTTGGAGTGTTTACCAGAAGAGGCAAGCATCCGCTTGCCTCTTCGTCAACGAACTAAACTAAGACAGCGACAATCTGTATTACAGCGTTGTCCGATATTTGGCCCAGTCAGGGTCGTGGTCGAATATCCAGCGGTAATAGTTGTGATGCTGCAGTTTTGCTGCGGCGTCTTCGTCAACGACTATGCGGCACTTCTGGTGGAACTGCAGCGCCGATGCCGTGACCATGGATGTGACCGGGCCTTCCACAGCCTTGGCGATGATCTCGGCTTTGGATTTGCCGGTGGCCAGCAGAACTACCGAGCGGGCATCCAAGATGGTGCCGACACCCATGGTGATGGCGCTGCGCGGCATTTCGTCGGGGTTATCGAAAAGCGTGCTGTTGACTTTGATGGTGGATTCGTCCAAGGTCTTGTCGCGAGTGCGCGAACACAGCGATGACAAAGGCTCGTTGAAGCCGATATGTCCGTCCGCACCGATGCCCAGCAACTGCAGGTCGATGCCGCCGCATTCAGCGATTTTTTGCTCGTAAGCGGCGCAGCCGGCTTTGATGTCGGCAGCCATGCCGTCGGGCAGGAAGGTGTTGGCAGGATCGATGTTGATGTTGTTGAAAAGGTGATGGTTCATGTAATAGCGGTACGATCCCGGATGCTCGACCGGCAAACCGATGTATTCGTCCAGATTGAAAGTCCGGCAACGCGAAAAATCCAGGCCGTCATTGCGGTGCATCTCCGCGAGTCGGGCGTAAAGCTGCTCCATGGTGCGTCCGGTAGCCAGACCCAGCACCAAATCGGGCTTTTCTTTGATAGCGTTGGCGATAATGGCGGCCACGAGATTACAGGCCGCGTTGGTGTCAGGGCGAATTGCGATTTCCATGTTCTTCTCCTTTCAAGATTACAGAGGTTATTGAAAAACCATGATGCGGGATCGCCGGGCTGGCTCCTGTTCCGGAGCCAGCATAGGCGGCATCACAAAACAGCTTTATTTCGCATAAGGCTTTTGGCGATGGTAATGGTTGTGCAGGAGATTGTGAGCTTTTTCACCGAGCGGTTTGCCAATGTAATCGGCGTAAAGCTTCTGGACCTGCGGGTTAAGGTGCGACATGCGGATGGTGCACTTTTCGTCATCGGCGTAAAGACCCGCGGTACGGGCTTTACGGATGGTGTCGGTGGCACCGGTGGGCTGGCCGCCGCCGCCGACACAACCGCCGCGGCAGGCCATGACCTCGATGAAGTCATAACGCGGTTTGCGGCCTGCCTTGCGGTCTTCGCGCACGGCATTGAGCACTTGTTCGACGTTGCCCATCTGGTGCGCGACGGCGACACGCACCTTGGTGCCCTTGATGTCGATCTCCGCCTCTTTCACGCCCTCCATGCCGCGCACAGACTCGAAGTTGATCGAGGGGGGCTGTGCCTCGCCGGTGATCAGGCAATAGGCCGTGCGCAAAGCCGCCTCCATGACGCCGCCGGTCACGCCGAAGATGGTGCCCGCGCCGGTGTAGTCACCGAGGATTGAATCCGCCTCCTCTTTCTCCAGTTTCGTGAAATCGATGCCTGCGCTTTTGAACATGCGCGCGAGTTCGCGGGTTGTGATGGCCACGTCGACATCCTGATAGCCGCTGGCGGACATGGTTATACTGCGCGAGATCTCATACTTTTTCGCTGTACACGGCATGACCGACACCATGAAGATTTTGGCGGGGTCGATGCCCATCTTTTCAGCGTAGTAGGTTTTAGACAGCACGCCTAACATTTGCTGCGGGGATTTGGCGGATGAGAAATTCTCCATGAAATCCTGCGCGTATTTCTCCATCCAGTCGGTCCACGACGGGCAGCAAGAGGTGATCAGCGGCAAAGCCCCGCCTTTGGTGAAGCGGTGGATGAATTCGCTGCCTTCTTCCATGATCGTGACGTCGGCGCTGTAGTTGGTGTCGAAGACCGCCTTGAAACCCAGACGGCGCAAGCCGGCATAGGTCTCGCCGGTCATCAGGGTGCCGGGCGGCAGTCCGAAGGCCTCGCCAATGGCCACACGCACGGCCGGCGCGATTTGGACCACGCAATACTTTTCAGGATCGCGCAGGGCGTTCCAGACAGCCGACGTATGGTCGCGCTCGTGGATGGCGCCGACCGGGCAGTGCGCCGAGCACTGACCGCACTTGATGCAGGGCGACTCGTTGAGAGTCACGTCGGCAGCAGGCGCGATGCGGGTTTTTTCGCCGCGCCCGATGAACTCCAGCGCCCAGACATTCTGCATCTGCTGGCAGACGATCACGCAGCGGCCGCACTTGACGCATTTTTCCGGGTTCAAGACGATCGACGGGGTGGTTTTGTCGGTCGGTATCTCGGGCCTGTCGGGCACAAAAGGAATTTCCCGGATGCCGAAGTCGGCGGCGAGTTTCTGCAACTCGCAATTGCCGCTGCGCAGACATTGCAGACAGTCGTTGGGGTGGTTGGCCAGAATCATTTCCAGCACAGCGCGACGCACCTTGACGATATCCGCGTCGTGCGTGCTGATTTTCATGCCGGGCGCCACTTCCGTGCAACAGGAGCGCAGGAGTTTCTGCGAGCCGACCGAGCGCACCACGCATATTCCGCACGCGGCCCACGGCTTCAGGTCGTCGTGGTAGCAGAGGGTCGGGATTTTGACATGCACCTTGTTGGCGGCATGCAGGATCGTCGTGCCTGCCGGGACCTCGACCGGTATGCCGTTGATTTCGAGTTTTACCATATTTGACATTTGACAAGACCTTTCGATGATTAAGAGCGGGTGACGGCGTTAAATTTACACACTTCGAAGCACTGTCCGCACTTGATGCACTTTGCGGAGTCGATGACGTGCGGCTGCCTGCGCTCTCCAGCGATCGCGCTGGCCGGGCAAACCCGCGCGCAAGCCGTACAGCCGAGGCATTTTTCCGTGTCGATGCTATAAACCAAGAGGTTTTTGCATTTGCCTGCGCGGCATTTCTTGTCGATGATGTGCTCTTTGTATTCGTCCATGAAGTAACGCAGGCTGGACTGGACCGGGTTGGACGCGGTCTGCCCCAAGCCGCACAAGGAGGCGCGGGACATGGCATTGCTGATATCCAGCATTTTGTCGATGTCCTTCTCCGTGCTGTCGCCGTTGCAGATATTGGCGAGATAGTTGAGCAGTTTGCGCCCGCCGATACGGCACGGGGCGCATTTGCCGCAGGACTCGTCGACCGTGAAGTCGAGATAGAACTTGGTGACGTCAGGGATGCAGTCATCTTCATCCATGACGATCAGACCGCCTGAACCCATGATGGAGCCGATCTTGCTCAAGTTCTCATAATCGATGGGGGTGTCGAGGAACTGCGGCGGGATCATGCCGCCTGAGGGGCCGCCGGTCTGCGCGGCTTTGAAAGCTTTGCCGTCACGGATGCCGCCGCCGACATCGAAAATGATCTCGCGCAGGGTGGTCCCCATCGGCACCTCAATCAAGCCGGAGTTGTTGATTTTGCCGGTTAGGGCAAACACCTTGGTGCCTTTGGATGTAGCTGTGCCGATCTTGCTGAACCACAAGCTGCCCTTTGTCAGGATCACAGGGATGTTGGCAAGGGTTTCGACGTTGTTGATAACGGTCGGGCGCCCCCAAAGGCCTTTCACCGCCGGGAAGGGCGGGCGGGGCGATGGCATGCCGCGCTTACCCTCGATCGAGGCAAGCAGGGCGGTCTCCTCGCCGCAGACGAAGGCGCCGGCGCCGAGGCGGAGCTCGATGTTGAAAGAAAAGTCGCTGCCGAGAATGTTCTTGCCGAGCAAACCGTATTCAGTGGCTTGCTTGATCGCGTTCTCCAGCCTTTGTATGGCCAGCGGATATTCGGCGCGGATGTAGATGAAGCCTGTGTCGGCGCCGATGGCGTAACCGGCGATGGTCATGGCCTCGAGGATCGAATGGGGGTCGCCCTCCAAGGTAGAACGGTCCATGTAGGCGCCGGGGTCGCCTTCGTCGGCGTTACAGACCATGTACTTCTGGCCCGCAGGTTGAACAGCGGCGAACTCCCACTTCTTGCCGGTGGGGAAACCCGCGCCGCCGCGTCCGCGCAGCCCGGACTTGGAAACTTCGTCGATAACGTCGCGCGGCTTCATTTCGAACAGCGCCTTCTCAAGTGCCTTGTAGCCGTCACGCGCTATGTATTCATCGATCTTGTCGGGATCGATCACGCCGCAGTTGCGCAGCACGATGCGGAACTGTTTTTGGTAAAAATCAATGCCATCGATGGCGACGTTGCGCTTGCTCTGGGCTTTGTCGTAGAGCAACCGCGAAACAACCTGCCCCTTGACAAGGTGCTCTTTGACGATCTCCTCGGCGTCTTCGGGTTTGACCTCGACGTAAAGGGTATTCTGCGGCAGGATTTTTACTATCGGCCCTTTCGCGCAGAAGCCGAAGCAACCAGTGCGTACGACCTGCACGTCATTGACGAGGCCGTTTTGCGCGACCGCCTTTTTGAGCGCTGTTAACAGCGCGGGGCCTTTGTCGGACTCGCAGGCAGTTCCGCCGCACACCAGAACGTATTGTTTGTAAGCCATGATTTTATTTCCCGGTTTCGCTGACGATATCCATGGAGGGTTTATCGCAAATGTGGTTGTCGATCAGGTGTTTGTTGACGATGTGCTCTTCAACGATGAGCTTTCCGGTCTCGGCGTCTACCTTGCCGTAGATTACGGGCGGCATGTCGGGCGCGATGACTTCAACAGTCGGCTCGGCATAGCAAGACCCCATGCAGCCGGTCTGGCTCACCTGCACGTTGGTGACGCCGACAGCGGCCAGCGCGTCTGTGATGGCGTTGAAAGTGTCTTTGGCGCCGGCGGCGATGCCGCAGGTGCCCATGCCCACGATGATTTGCGCATTCTTGCAGGAAGAGCCACTTTTCCCCATGACTTTCTGCTTTTCCGCACGTAGTTTTCTTAAGTCTTCAAGTGTCAGTTTTGCCATTATAGGTTTCTCCTCATATTCAACAGACCTTATTCCTGTGAGCGCATATACTGTCGAGCCAAGCTCAAGTTGCCGGACGTTTGCAGATCACCGAGGGCGGCTTTCGCGTTGCTGTGGCGTACCGTATAAGCGTCTTCCGGTATCGGCCGGCGCAAGATTCAGTTTGTTGCCGCCGCGCAGGGTCATCAGCGCCAGTGCTGTGTCAGGCAGCCCACCGAAAAATGGTGGCGTGCATTTGTCAGCCTTTCTTGGTTTTGGCGATGATGCCGCGCAAATCCTCAATTTTGACCTTGCCGAAGACCTCGCCATTGATCACCATGACCGGCGCAAGTCCGCAGCATCCCAGACAGCGCACCGCCTCGACCGAGAATTCCCCGTCAGGCGTGACGGTGTTGAGACCGACACCCAAAATGCCCTCAAGCTCTTCGATGATGTCTTCGCCGCCTTTCAGGTAGCAGGCTGTGCCCATGCAGACCTGAATCTGGTTACGGCCGGGCTTCTTGAGCTTGAAAAAGTTATAGAAGGTGATGACGCCGTAAATTTTTGCCAGCGGCATCTCTAACAAACCCGCGATTTCAAAAGCCACCTCGCGGGGGATATACCCGAAAGTCTGTTGAACACGGTGCAGAACCATGATCAGGTTGCCGGGCTTGTCTTTCCATTCTGCGATGAAGGCTTTAAGCTCAGGAGTGAGCTTCTGCGGGCTTTCCATCGGTTTGTCTGCGGTATTCACGGTTAAAACACCTCCGTGTTGTCTCTGGCTTGCACCGTCTCCAAGACAGAGCGTTAAGGGAGCTAAAAAAAGGCTAATACTATTGCAAAATAACCAAGACGATGCCAAGCATAAAAATCGTTAACTTTCAGATTTTCCGGTTTCAACATTATTTGGTAGGGACGCCTCGCCGAGGCGTCTGCGGCTCGTGAGGACACTCGCCCTCCAGTGCGAGGCGTCAAACCCGTCCGATTCGCCCGACTAGCGACCTGCGACCTGCGGCGGTCGGTGCCGGGAGCACGGGCGTCTCCGCCCGCTACGGACGATTCGTCCGATCCGTCTGATCAGTCCGATCATTACCTCTTGCCTATTGCCGGCGAGCGTCTCCGCGAGCCCAACAAAGTACGGGTGGAGGTCTCGGACGCCCGAGGGCCTAGTGAACCAACATT
>Ga0255347_1001295_pt1 | contig 41442 bp, 37 predicted proteins | sample wastewater_treat_2_FD_192479 | JGI IMG/M metagenome (GOLD analysis project Ga0255347, IMG submission 192479) | Wastewater microbial communities from Lulu Island WWTP, Vancouver, Canada - plant24 | ecosystem: Engineered > WWTP > Wastewater > Unclassified | place: Canada: Vancouver, British... | reverse complement strand
TATATCCTGCATGGTGTATGATTGTGTCCGGCTTACATATCGACCCAGAGGAGTGAAACCATTTATGTCGTCAAAAGCTTCAAGCCTGATTCGCCCGGAGAGCTCGGGGTTCAAGCTCTCCCTGCTGTCGGCGGGCCACTTTCTCAACGACCTGTACGCATCCTTCCTGCCGACCTTCATACCGACCCTCATCTCGAAGCTGCAGATAACTATGACCCAGGCCGGTTTCCTGAGCACCTTCCTTGGCATTATCCATATCATCGTGCAGCCGGTGATAGGCTACATGTCCGATCGGTCGGCGAACTCGTGGCTGATCGTCTGGGGCCCGGTGATGACCTGCCTCGGCGCCTCTATGATCCCTCTGTCCCCCTCCTACGGCATGGCGCTGCTGTTCGTGGGCGTATGGGCGTTCGGGAGCGCGATGTTCCACCCCCAGGGGCACGGCGGGGTGGGGCACGTGGTGCCGAGGGAGAGGCTCACCGTGTCGCTCGCCCTGTTCGCGGTCGCAGGGACCGCCGGCACTACGGTCAGCCCGCTGTTCGCCGTCGCGCTGGTCAACACGGTGGGCTACCGGCTGATGCCGGTCGCCGCCCTGATCCCGGTGATACTCCTGGGCCTGTTCATAAAGAAGACCATGCCGTCGATATCTCACCAGAGCGGAGACGCCATAACACCCCAGAAGGGTCTCCTGGTCACGATGAAGTCCGTGTTTATGACAATCTACCCGGTCCTTGCCATCTCGACGGTGCGCGACACCACCAGCCAGGGGGTCCGCATGTTCATCCCCATCCGCATCGCGGCGGAGGGCGGCGATATTGGCGCGGTAGGAACGGTGCTCTTTCTCATAATGCTGTTCAGCACCATCGGAATGGTCGTAGTCGGCAGGATGGCCGACAGGTGGGGCAAGAAGAGGATCTTGATGGCGGGGATGCTCGTCTCCCCGGTCTTCCTGATAGCCGGCCTGTTCTTCAGCGGCTGGGTAAGCGTGCTTCTCTTCCTGGTGGGCACCGTTGCCATCAGCTCGACCATGCCGATAACCGCCGCCATAGGCCAGGAGATGACCCCGGACTCGCGCGGAATGTCAAGCTCCATCGTGATGGGGCTATCCTGGGGGCTGGCGAACATGATGATGGCCCCCTTCGGCAAGATAGGGGACCTCTTCGGAATTCAGGCTACGTTCGCCGTTGTGGCCCTGCTGCCGTTCCTGTCCCTTCCTTTCTTCCTCGTCAGGAGGTTTCGCGAGGCGGACGTCTCCTGAGGCTCGCGCCGGGGGCTGCGGTTCGGCGCGGGGGTTTTTCGTCCTTTATGCCCTTTTGCGAAATGAGAAGGTAGTGTAGAATGTCCCTGTTGTGTTGAAACTTGGCGCCGGCTGCATGAGGCGAAAATTTTCATTCATAGGAGGGGTTCCAGATGGATCAGCAGAAGACTTTCGAGAAGTACATGCGCCCCGCATGGAGAGGTTTCGTCACGTGGTGGTTGCTGGCCGTGGCCGTGGCCGCGCTCTCGGCGTACCTGGCCTCGACCGGAAAGGCGCCCTGGTGGACGCTTGCTCTTGCCCTGATCCCGGTGCTCGTGATCGTGGTCAAGCGCAACATGCTCGAGTTCGCGGTCAAGCACGACGAGGTGACCCTGGAGGAGGGGCTCTTCTCCAAGAAGTCGGTGGAGATCGGCATGCCGCAGATCCGATCGATCGAGATCCACCAGACGGTCTTCCAGAGGTTGCTCGGCGTGGGCGACATAATGATAGCCTCATCCGGGACCGACGCCTACGAGATAAAGGTCACGGGTATAGAGAACCCGAAGGACATCAGGGAGATGATCCAGGGCTTCCAGAGGGGAACCGCCCAGGTTAACTCGAACGATTGATCCTGCGGAGTCCCTTCGCCGCGGCTCGTTTACAGGAAGTTGACGGGCCGGCGGCGGGATTGACCGCGCGAGGAGTGCCGGGTTGGCAGCGAGAAGGGGAGGAGCCGAGCGGTCCCTCCCCTTCTCGCTGCGGTCTCGTCCATCACGCGCCCTCTGCCGGGGCGGCTCTAGCCTGCCTGCGCCTCTCCCTGGGAAGGTCTTTGGGCTCTATCGAGACCGCGTTTCCTTCGAAAAGTGACTGCAGGCCTCCGTGGAAGCCCGATCCCTCCCCTGCGCAGATGCCCCTGCATCTCTCCAGGCACCTGCTTCGGTTGTCGTCCGGCTCCGTGTAGGCGCACAGGACCCCCTCGTAGTTGCGCAGGATGGTCTTTCTGTCCGACCGGGAAATGACGTAGTTCGGCATCACCGGTATCTTGCCGCCTCCTCCCGGAGCGTCCACGACGAAGGTCGGGACGGCGAGCCCCGATGTGTGCCCTCGCAAATACTCGATGATCTCGACGCCCTTGCCTATCGATGTTCTGAAGTGCTCGATCCCGCGAGACAGGTCGCACTGATAGATGTAGTAGGGGCGGACCCTCATCTTCAACAGCTTCCTGTTCAGCTCCCGGAATATGTAGGGGCAGTCGTTGACCCCCTTGAGCAGCACCGACTGGTTGCCGAGGGGTATCCCGGCGTCCGCCAGGCGCGAGCATGCTCGCTCCGCCTCGGGGGTGAGCTCCTCCGGGTGGTTGAACTGGAGGTTCACCCAGAGCGGATGGTGCCTCTTCAACACCGAGCACAGGGACTCGGTCACTCGCATGGGCATCACCGCCGGCACGCGGGTTCCTATCCTGATAATCTCGACCGTCGGTATGGCGCGAATCGAGGAGAGTATCTCGTCCAGGGCCTCGTCTCCCAGGGTCAGAGGGTCGCCGCCTGTGACCAGCACGTCGCGGATCTCAGGCGTCCGGGCGATGTAGTCCACGCAGGCCCTGATCTGGTCGCGCGGGCGCGGCGTGTCCGTCTGCCCCGCGAATCTGCGCCTGGTGCAGTGACGGCAGTACATGCCGCACTGGTCGGTTACCAGCATGATGCACCTGTCGGGGTAGCGGTGGGTCAGCCCGGGCACGGGGGAGTCCACGTCCTCGTGCAGGGGGTCCAGCAGGTCGGTGGAGGCTATCAGGGTCTCCTTCAGGGTTGGCACTGCCTGCCTCCTGATGGGGCAAGCGGGGTCGCCGGGGTCTATCAACGACGCGAAGTAGGGGGTTATCGCCATGCGAAGCGAGTTCAGGCTCTTGCGCAGCGTGGAGGCCTCCCCGCGGGACAGCGTGAGTATCCGCCCAAGCTCGTCCGCGGTGGTTATCCTGGACTGCATCTGCCATCTCCAGTCGTTCCAGCGTTCCTCCCCGACAGAGCGGCGAAGCTCTGCCAGGTACCCCCCGCGCGCGGCGCGGAGCGAGCCGGGAAGATCCGCGGCCGCGATCAGCCTTGGCTCGGTCTCTCCGGCTGCGGGCGGAGGTTGCGTCTCCTCTTGCGTCGGCTCGGCAGTCCTGACTGGTTCAGCGCTTCTTCGAGATCTTCTTGCAGTAGAGGACAAGGTCGTCACCTTCCGAGTAAAAGTCGGGAATGCGTCCGCACTCCACGTAAAGCATCGAAAGATAGAAGGAGCGCTGGCCAAGGTAGTCGTCCCTCCCGGCCGTCTCCACGCGGATGACCGCGTCGTTGGACTGCTCCAGCAGTGCCGAGCACATCTCCCGTTCAAGTCTGCCGCCGACTCCCTTTCTCTGGTGGCCGGGCGCCACCGCCATCCAGTACAGGTCGAACGCGAAGCTGGTCATCGGGGTCGGCCCGTAGACCAGGAAACCGGCAAGATCCCGGTCGGACCACTCGGTCAGAAGGATGTAGTCGCGCCCCGGATGCAGGGACCACTGCACCAGCACGTCCTCGAGGACGTCAAGTTCGTCCGCGCGAAAGGCCCCGGTAGAATTCGCCACGGCCAGGCAGCGCTCCGCCAGTTCATTGTTCAACTGCACATTCCTCCTTGCACTTCGAAAGCGAGCCCCAGGAGGGCCTGCACCGTCTGAGCGTCCGACATCCCGCTCTCCCTGCACTGGCGAAAAAAGCCGCCGTCGGGCGAGATGTCCGGGTTGGGATTGACGTCGAGCACGTACAGCTCCCCGCATCTCTCGCGCATGTCCACCCTGAAGCACCCCCTGCACCCCAGGGCGCGCCCGGCCATCTCGGCGAGGGTAGCGGCCCTCGTGAACTCGTCCCCCTCCGCCCTTGCCGGCACTACCGAGTAGAGGGGAGATCCCGGGGTCCACTTGGAGTCGTAATCCAGGTAGTTCCCTCCCTCCCGGTCGAAGTCGATGTACGAGCAGCCGATGGTCGTGTAAGGGTCGTTTCCCATGCAGGAGACGGAGTACTCCCGCCCCGGTATGAACTCCTCTACGCGGACTCCCTCCGGGAAGTCGGAGAGCTTCGCCGACACCGCGGCCAGCATCAGGCGCGGCTCCAGGACCAGCGAGGAGGAGTCTATCCCGACGCTGCCGTCCTCGGCGAGAGGCTTGATGAAAAGAGGGGGCGCAAGTCTCGAAAGAGCGGACGGGTCGAAGCCGGGAAAGAGGGACAGGCCGTCGGGGACGGGTATGCCCGACTCCCTCAGCCTCCTGCAGCACTCGTCCTTCGACAGGCAGGCCCGCAGGGCGGCGGGGGGGTTGCCGGTGCAGGGCAGGGACAGGTGGTCGAGCAGGGCCCGAAAACGGTGCTCGGCCCCGCTGTCGTGGCTGAAGCCCTCGAATATGTTGAAGACGCATCCGGCGCCGGCGGTGCGGGCAAGCTCCAAGATGGTCGCCGGGCTCCTCAGCATGCCGGGCGTGATGTCGATCGGGGCGGGTACGTGCCCGCACTCCTCCAGGACGCGCGAGATGAACTCGCGGCTCCTTTGGGCGTCAGCCACGTCGACGCGCGGCGACCGCTCGCTCGCCGCCGGGAGAAGCACCGTGAGGGGGGCGTCGGAGAAGGGCTTCGTTCGCGACATGCCGCTACTCCTCCTCCCGGCACGGAAACAGCAGTCCGTTCCTGTGAAAGGAGGTCCGCAGGATGGCGCGTATCAGTCCCCTGTAATCGCCGCCGCTCAACCGGTTCAGGATGGGGAGGTCGCTGTACTCGGGCGAGAGCCCCGGGAGGGGGTTGATGTCGATCACCCTTGGCGTCCCCCCGGAGTCGAGGCGGAAGTCGACGCGAGCCATGTCGCGCAGCTCGAGCGCCTGGAAGGCGTCCGCGGCGAATGCGGCGACGCGCTCCCGGACGGAGGCCGGGATGTGTTCGGGCCCCTCGTAGCGGATGCGCTCCACGTAGTTGCGCTTCTCCTCGAGGGAGTAGAGGAACTCCTCGCACGGCCGGGCCGGCGTTATTCGCATCATGCCGACGACCGAGGGGCGGCCGTTGCCCACCAGCCCCACTGTGATCTCGTCACCCGGAAGGTACTCTTCAACCATCGCGGGTTGGCCGTACCTGCCCCACACCCTTCTCACAAGCGCCTCCGCCTCGGCGGGGGAGCGGACCAGGGAGTCCTGGAATATGCCCTTCGAGGAGCCCTCGTACCTGGGCTTGACGACGTAGCGCGCGCCCTCCCGGCCCGAGAACAGCCGCACAAGGCCGGAAAGATCGTCATCGGACTTGAGGCACTCGCTGCTCGGGACGGGGATGCCCTCGCCGCGCAGCAGGCGGCTGGTCAGGAGCTTGTCCAGGGCCACGGCCATCGACGCGGAGTCGGAGCCCCAGAAGGGGATTCCCGCGCTCTCCAGCAAGCAGGGGACCTGGGCCTCTCGCCCTCTCGAGGCGCCCCGCCCCTCGGCCAGGTTGGCGACGAACTGCGGCGCCTGTTCTGCCAGGCGGCGGTCAAGGTCGTCGTCCTGCTCGCACAGCGACACTTCGAAGCCGTGCTCCGCTATGGCGGCGGCCACGGCCTCTATGGTCGACAGAGGATCATACTCCTCGTACTTGTCGTCCGGCTCGCCGGGGTTGGACTGCGGCTTGAGATTGTAGACTACCGAGATCCTTGCGACAGGTTGCAGCGGGACGTCCGGCTCGGTCCCGTATTCATCGTCCATGGTTTTCCCCCTGATAAGTTGTGAATTCGGCCCCGTCCAATGAAACAGGGCCCGTGCGGCTCCCGATTACTTCGCTTGAAACCCGACAAAGGCAACCGCCATCTCTCACTCCCTCAGGAAGATTGCCCCCTTCGGGCGAAGGGGGTCGTTCACTGCGGATTATAGATGTTTTTGTCCGAAAAACAAGAGTGCCGGGGGGCAAAAAAGGGGCCCGCAGGGGCCCCTCGCAGGCGGAAAAAATGCATTCGTTAAATCCCTAAAGCACCAGCCGGATGGCAGCCTCCGGGTTTATCGCCCTGAACGTGAAGGACTCGGTCAGGAAGAGGCGCACCCTGTCGCCGGCCCTCTCCTCGAAGCCGAGGGAGAAGTCCTGCCCGATGACGATCTCGAAGTCTCCGCCGCGCAGCGACACCACGTACGAGTCCGCCTGGGTGGAGAGCACCACCCTGTCCGCCAGGTTGGCTATGTGCTTGGATGTCGGGTAGCCGGGCGCACCGCCGTATATCACCTTCCAAAGCGCCGGCGAGGCCACCAGTGCGTAGGGGCCCTCCACCGCGCAGTCTCGCAGCTTGAAGACCGCCTCCGACAGGGCGTTGACCACTCCCCTTGGGTCCTCGCTCGCGACGGCCACCGAGCAGCGGCTGGCGCTCGACAGCCCCACTATGCCGGCCTCGGCCAGCCCGCCGTAGACGGCCCTCTCCTCGAACAGGGCTATCTCCTTCGCCGCCTCGTCGAGAGGGGCGAGATCGGGGTCCTTCGCGCCCCTGCTTATGTTGTCCAGCTCCCAGATGTCGAGCTCGAACCCCACACGCGTCTCTACCAGCGGAAGCACCCTGTTGATCCCGAACTTCACCGCTCCGCCGGCGGCCGATACTCCGGTGTCCAGCCTGCCGGTCGGGTGCGAGCTGTAAGACCAGCCCTTCGGCCCCTCAACGTCCATGAAGCGCCTCGCCGACAGGTTGAGCAGCAGAACCTTCTTCGCCTGGCTGTCCAGCTCGTCCCACGCCTCGGAGGCGAGGGGCGATACGGACCTTCTCAGAATATCCATTTGTACTATCCCTCCCTGCACTCTTCGAAAACTACTTCAGACCGCCGACGCCCAGGTCCGAAGCGGGGGCGGCCCCCGACTCCCCATGTGTGAGCGGTGCGGTGGTGAACAGGTAGGTCCTCAGCTCCTCGTCCCACTTGTCCATGTTGCGCCGAAGCCACTCCACGAGCATCGCGGCGTGCTCGATCTCCTCGTCCCGGTTGTGCGCCAGCAGCGCCTTCAGCTCCTGGTCCGGGGTCGTGGCTACCCTCTGGTTGTAGTAGTTGACGGCCTCGATCTCCTCCATGAGGCTCTTGAGCGCTTTGGCCTGGTCGGCGACACGCTGGTCAAGAGTCTCCGCCGGTTCAGTAAACTGCATGATATCTCTCCTTTCCATATCGCGTTATAACTCTGGCATGAGTATAGGACTGCGGCTGCTTTAGGTCAAGCATGGTTAAGACGAGTCCGTTCGCCCCTGTGGTATCATCCCTGCTGGAAAAGGCCGCGCAGGAATGGCGCGCAGACGAGAGGAGATTGTGCTCTGCATGGAACAGGTAGAAAAAAACACCCCGTTGTCCGAGGACATAAGCAGGCTCCTGACCTTGGAATCAGGCGACAACATCACCTTCGGGGAGCTCGCCGCGGCGGTGGCCGACCGAGGGTTCGGCATCCTGCTGGTGCTCTTCTCACTGCCGAGCGCCCTCCCCGTGCCGGCGCCGGGGTACAGCACGCCTCTCGGGATCGTCCTCTTCATACTCGGAGTGCAGATGCTGACGGGCAGAGACACCCCTTGGATGCCGGAGTGGGCGGCCAGGAAGGAGATCAGGAGGCAGACCGCGGACAGGATGATCGCAGGGGCGGTAAAGTTCTTCGCCTTCGTCGAGAAGTTCGTCAGGCCGCGCTTCGCCTTCGTCAACGGCAAGGCGGCCGGAGTCTTCTGTTCCGTGCTCCTGCTGCTGATGAGCGGACTCATGATCCTGCCGATCCCCCTCACCAACACCCTGCCGGCAATGGTGATATTCTGCATCGGGGTGTCGCTGACGGAGCGCGACGGGCTGGCCTTCATCGCCGCGATCCTGTTCGGCGTCGCCGCCACCGCCCTTTACGTCCTCGCCGTGTGGGTCATAGTGCACTACGGGGCCCACGGGCTGCACGAGGCCAAGGAGATCATCAAGGGGTGGGTTTTCTGACCCCCCTGAGTCCGACCCGCTAGGAGAACGCCCTCCTGTACTGCTCCGGGCAGGGCAGCGCGATCCCCCTCTTGCGCGCCTCGTTGAGGGGGAAGAAGGGGTAGCGGAGCAGCTCCCTCCCGAGCGCCACTAGGTCTGCCCGCTGGTTGCACAGTATCTCCTCGATCATGTCGAGGGTGGTCACGAGCCCGACCGCTATTGTCGGTATCCCGCACTCCTTCCTGACTCTCTCGGAGTAGGGGACCTGGTAGCCCGGGTAGACCGGCGGGGGTACTGGGGTGACGCCGCCGGAGCTGACGTGCGCCACGTCGATATCCTTCAGAACCGGATCTATGATCCTGATGAGCTGGGAGGTGGTCATGCCGCCCTCCACGTAGTCCTCGGCCGACACGCGCAGGAAGAGGGGCTTCTCCTCCGGCCAGCGGGTGCGAACGGCCCTGACGACCTCCTGCAGAAAGCGCGATCTCCCCTCGAAGTCGACTCCGTAGCCGTCGAGCCTCTTGTTGCTGAGGGGAGAGAGGAACTGGTTGACAAGGTAGCCGTGAGCTCCGTGTATCTCCACCACGTCGAACCCGGCCTCGAGGGCGCGCCCGGCCGCGGAGGCGAACGCCTCCGTTACGCGCGCTATCTCGTCCCGGTCCATCTCCACCGGGTCTCGGTACGCGCCGTTGCCGCCGTAGTTTATCGCGCTGGGGGCGTAGATCCGCTCCACGGTGGCGGCGCACTTGCGCCCGCCGTGGTTGAGCTGAACCCCGATCCTGGCGCCGAGGTCGTGCACGTGCTTCACGAGGTCGGCCATGCCCGGCACCTGGTCGTCCGACCACAGCCCCAGGCAGCCGTCGGTGAGCCTCCCCTCGGGGAGCACTCCGGTGGCCTCGACGAGTATGAGGCCGACCCCGCCAAGGGCGCGAGTCCCGTAGTGGGTGAGGTGGAAGGGCGTGACTACCGAGTTCGGAGCGCTGTACATGCACATCGGGGGCATGACGATGCGGTTCTTCAGCTCGAGGTCTTTGATGCGGAAAGGCTCGTAGGTCTTCACTGAGGCAACTCCCCTTTCGACGAGGTCTTCGCGGGAGACGAAGACGTGCTCCCGAGCGAAGATTACCACGAAACGCCGCCTCCTGTCACCACCTCTTCCGCGCCGCGGGCGGTCTACTCGTGGATGAGAGCGCTTATCCTCTTGTACAGCCTCAGGGTCAGCAGGGCTATCACCGCTCCCTTGAACAGGTTGAACGGCACCACGCCGTAGACGATCAGGGTCTGCTTGTCGTGGATGGCGGTTATGACGACGGAGGACATCGCGATTATCTTGTCCATGGGGATCAGTTGCGAGTAGAAGGGCAGCAGTATGAAGTAGTTGGCCAGCGCCGCCGCGACCGTGGAGCAGACGACGCCCGCCAGCAGCCCTCTGAGCGCCCCTCTGCGGGTCCTTTCGTATCTGTAGATCATGCCGGCGGGCACGACCAGCGCGGAGCCCATCAGGAAGTTGGCGAACTCGCCTATGCCCGCGGACGACGTGGTCATGGCGTGGATGAGGTTCTTCGCAAGCTCGCAGAAGACCCCGGCGAGGGGGCCGTAGGCGAAGGAGGCGACAAGGGGGGGGAGGTCAGACAGGTCGAACTTCAGGAACCCGGGGAAGACCGGCAGCGCCGTGTCGAGGTACATGAGCACGGTGGCCAGGGCCGACAGCATTGCTGTCCAGACGAGCTTGCGCGTGTTGAATTGCGATACGGCTTCCATTGCGTGGATCAATCCTTTCAAAAAAAAATGCCCCGGACATCGCATCCGGGGCAGCGTGCGCGTTGACACATCCTCTTCCATCCTGACTACGGCGCATAAAACGCGCCTCACAGTCGGCTCCGGATTCTCACCGGATCAGCCTTGCGGGCTCGCGGGCTTGTAGCCGTGAACGGCTCATCACCGCCGGTGGGGATTCTCACCCCGCCCCGAAGATGTCGACGGTATTATACACCAGGCGCGGGGAAAAATCTATTGACAATGGTCCGGCCCCTTCCTATAATCCTTGCAAAATCCGTGTATGTACAGGCTCGTTTCCTCACGGGGCGGGCTTTTTTTGTTGCACGAGAAGGGGGATGACACGATTGAGAATCGCAGTTGTCGGCGCGACCGGCGAGGTGGGTCGGATGATGACCAGGGTGCTGCAGGAGCGCGGGGTCAAGCCAGGCGGCATCGACTTTTACGCCTCGGCCAGGAGCGCCGGGGCGACGGTGGAGTTCCACGGCGAGGTTCACAGGGTGAAGGAGCTCACAAGGGGCGCGATGGAGGAAGGGTACGACTACCTGCTCTTCTCGGCCGGCGGCGCGGTGTCGCGCGAGTTTGCCCCGACTGCCGCGGCGAGCGGCTCGGTGGTGATAGACAACTCCTCCGCGTTCAGGATGGATCCGGCCGTCCCGCTGGTCGTGCCGGAGATCAACGGCGACCTGCTGCGCGGCTACGGGAGCGGGGTAGTGGCGAACCCCAACTGTTCCACTATACAGATGGTGCTCTCCCTCTACCGGGTGCACGAGCGATTCGGCCTGGATACGATCGTCGTCAGCACCTACCAGGCCGTCTCGGGGGCCGGGAGGAGCGGGATGGACGAGCTCGGGGACCAGATGGAGGGCAGGGTGGCGCCGAGGAAGTTCATAAAGCAGATCCATCTGAACGTGGTGCCGCAGATAGGGGCGCTGCTCGACAGCGGATTCACCGATGAGGAGATGAAGATGGTCGACGAGACCAGGAAGATCCTGCGCGACCCGGGGATATCCATATTCCCGACTGCGATCAGGGTGCCGGTGATGTACGGCCACTCGGAGGCGATCTACGTCAGGACGCGCCGCCCGTTCGACATGGACTCCCTGGCCGTGGCTATCCAGGATTCGGAGGATGTAGTGCTGTCGTCCGGCATGGTCACCCCGCTTGAGGTCGCGGGCGGCGACGACGTCCATGTGTGTCGCCTAAGGTCGTTCGACGACTCGAGCTTCCTGATGTGGAACGTGGCGGACAATATCAGGACGGGGGCGGCGACCAACGCGGTGCGAATTCTCCAGAAGCACGTCGAACTGAACAGGGCGGGCTAGAAGAAAAAGGCGCGGCGCCGGTCGATCCCCGCGCGCCGCGCCCCTGCTACTTCGTGTGCGATTCGTCGTGCCCCGTCCGCCTCGACAGGGTCATGAACAGGAGGCGGCTCTCCCTCTCGTATTGCACCACCATGGGCTGCCCCCAGGTGTGCTCCAGAACGACCAGCAGCTCCATCTCCCTCAGCGGCTGCTCCCCCCCTATCCCGACCGTCGCCTCTCCCTGCAGGCAGACCATTATCGTGGTGTTGCCGGGGAGAAACAGGCGCTCCATCTCCCTCCTCGGGAAAAGCTGGCGGTATTCGCAGGAGAGCGCGTCCCTCCTGTAGAACAGGTTCAGGTCGGTCACGGGTCCGTCGATCAGCCTGCTGTAGGCGGGAGTCGCCCCGCTGAAGCGCAGCGAGTCGAACTGCGACGCCAGGCGGACGTCCGCCCCGTCCACGGTGATATTCGCCCCCTTGCCCGACAGCAGGAACAGGACGCGGTCGTAATCCGGGAAGGATGAAAAGGGGCCGTCCTCCGTGATATTTGCAGAGCTCAACCGCCACAGAAAGCCGTCGTCCCCCATGTCGGCGTTCTCAGGGTAGATGAACATCTCGTGGGTGATGCCCCCGCCGTTCTTCCACGGCATTACCCTATAGTCGACCGGAGTCCTTCGTATCACCTGCATGCAACCGCCTCCTTTACCCTGGCTTCTCTGCGACTAGTTCTCGCGGAAGAGCGCGTCCACCGCGTCTTTCACGTCCTCGTCGGCCACGCTGTAGGGCAGGGAGATGTGGTAGTCGCCCGGGTAGTTCCTGTTCACCTCCCGGGAGACCTCCATGGAGTTCGGGTTTCGGGCCCACGCCCTGCGGGCCACGCCCCCCAGCACGTCCCACATCATAGCGGACTTTATTATCTCGTCGGTGCGCTCCGTGCCGTCCAGCACCAGCCCGAAGCCGCCGTTTATCGACTTGCCAACCCCGACTCCGCCGCCGTTGTGCAGCGCGCACAGGCTCATCCCGCGCGCGGCGTTGCCCGCGAAGCAGAGGGTGGCCATGTCCGCGCAGATGTTGCTGCCGTCCTTGATGTTGGCCGTCTCGCGGTAGGGCGAGTCGGTGCCGGAGACGTCGTGGTGGTCTCGACCGAGCATGACCGGCCCGATCTCGCCGCGCCTTATCATCTCGTTGAACTTGAGCGCTATCCTGGTGCGCCCCTCGGCGTCCTGGTACAGGATCCTGGCCTGGGTGCCCACGACCAGCGCGTTCTTCTCGGCGTCGCGTATCCAGACCCAGTTGTCGTAGTCCTGGGCGCGGCGGTCGGGGTCGATGCAATCCATCGCCGCGCGGTCAGTCTTGCGCAGGTCCTCGGGCCTGCCGCTCAGGCAGACCCAGCGGAATGGGCCGTAGCCGTAGTCGAACAGGAGCGGCCCCATTATGTCCTCGACGTACGAGGGCCAGATGAAGCCGTCGTAGGTATTCTCGCCGTTCTTGCAGATCTCGGGCACCCCGGCGTCGAACACCGCCCTCATGAAGGAGTTGCCGTAGTCGAAGAAGTAGGTTCCCCTGTCGACCAGGGCCTTTATCACCTCGTAGTGCTTGCGCAGGGACAGGTCGACCCTGCGCCTGAACTCATCAGGATCCTCGGACAGCATCTCCGTGCGCTGCTCGAAGGAGAGCCCCTGGGGGCAGTAGCCGCCGCCGTAGGGGTCGTGGCAGGAGGTCTGGTCCGAGAGCAGAGGGATCGGAATATCCCGGTCCACCGCGTACTGGAGCAGGTCGACGATGTTGCCGTGGTACGCGATGGAGAGCGGCTGGCGTGCCTTGCAGGCCTCGTCCGCCATCCGGAAGGCCTCCTCGCAGCTGTCGGTGACCTTGGAGACCCACCCCTGACCGTGGCGCGTCTCAATGCGGGAGGAGTCTACCTCGGCGATAATCCCCACCCCGCCCGCGATCTCCACGGCCTTCGGCTGCGCGCCGCTCATGCCGCCGAGCCCCGACGAGACGAACAGGATCCCCGCCAGATTGCCCCTGTCGCCCACGTTCAGCCTCTGGCGGGCGGCGTTCAGGATGCTGTTGAAGGTGCCGTGCACAATGCCCTGGGGGCCGATGTACATCCAGCCGCCCGCGGTCATCTGCCCGTAGTTGGTGACCCCCAGCTGCATGCCCCTGTGCCAGTCGGCGGGGTTGTCGAACAGTCCCACCAGCAGGCCGTTTGTCACGATCGCGCGAGGCGCCTCGGGGCGGGATCTGAACAGCCCCACCGGGTGTCCGCTGGAGACCACGAGGGTGGTGTCCTCGGTCAGTTCCTCCAGATACTTCATTATCAGGCGGTATTGGAGCCAGTTCTGGCATACCTGCCCTGTCTCGCCGTAGGTGACCAGTTCGTAGGGGTAGAGAGCCGTCTCGAAGTCCAGGTTGTTGTCGATCATGACCTGGAAGGCCTTCCCGGCCAGGCACCTGCCCCGGTACTCCTCAATCGGCCGCCCCTTTATCCTGCCCGCGGGACGGAAGCGATAGGCGTAGATCCTCCCCCTGGTGCGCAGCTCCTCAAGGAACTCGGGTATCAGCTCCCGGTGGTGCTCCTCCGGGACGTAGCGGAGCGCGTTCCTGAGCGCGAGCTCGGTCTCCTGCCTGTTGAGCGTCCACCCCCTGTCGGGGGCGCGACGCATTCCCTCGACGAACGTCGGGTAGGGGGGCAGCGGCCCCTCCAGCCTGATCGTCATCGCGTTTCTGTTCAGTTCGTTGACCTGAGACATACAATCCACCTCCAAAAATATCCTGCCGGTATTCTACAGCAACAGGGCTCGGCCTGCCCGGCCTCGTGCGCCGCGCGCGGGTCAGTCCTTCTTCGTCCCGAGCCATGGCGCGGGGTCCACCGACTTCCCCTCCTTCAGCACGTGAAAGACGAATCTCGCGCTGTCGCCCTCGGCCGGCCCGACCAGGCCGATCCTGTCGCCACTCCTGATCTTGTCCCCAGACTTCACGTATATTGTGCCAAGGCCGCCGTAGAACGTGGCCAGACCTTCGCCGTGGTTTATGAAGACGGCGTTGCCGAAGTTCCTCATCCAGCCGCCGTGCAGCACCGTTCCGTCCGCCGCCGCCCCGACCCGTTCGCCGGGAGTGGCCTTGCTGACCAGCCCCTCGCCGAAGCTGGTGTCCGACATGACCGGAGGCGCACCGCCCTTGAGCGGCCAGATCAACCTCGGCCGGACCTGCCGGGCGGGTGGCTCGGGCGGTGGCTGTTCCGCCTTGGGAGGCTCGAGAGCGGAGGGCTTTCGCACGTCGGCAGGCGGCGGATCGGTGGAAGGTCCCTGCTCCGAATGCACCGGGATCGTCAGCACGTCCCCTATCCTTATCACCGAGCCCTCGGTCAGGTTGTTGGCGCTCAGCAACTCCGTCAGCGACACCCCGTACTCCCGCGAAATCCTGTACGGATTGTCCCCCTCCCTGACCGTGTGGCTGCGGACGACGTGTCCGGCGACAGGCTCGGCAGCCGGAGTCGGCGCGGGAGGTTTCTCCACGTCCGCGGCGGGCTGCACGGTCAGGGGCGCGAGGAACGAATCCTCCATCCTGGGCTTCGGCCACGCGCCCAGTCCGCGCCTTTTGGCCTCGTAGAGGGTGGCCAGCACGTCTCCGGGGGATTTCGGCACAAGGACGACCGTCCCGGCCGGGGGAAGATCCTCCGCGCTTATTCCGTTGGCCGCCGCTATGTTGGCCGCGTCGGCCCCGTACAGCCGCGCCACGGACTCGAGCGTGTCCCCCATCTTCACCGAGTGAATGTTGAACGGGGCGCCCCCGTCCGAGGCGAGCAAGGCCGACGCGAGGAACAGGAGCATGACAGCAGCCTGCGCCACAAGCCTTTTCATGTCCGCCCACACCTCCCGCGTCGTCGTCGGGACGACATGCTCCCCTCTTGCCCGCGACGGGCATGCGAGGAGGCCTATGCATCTTGCCCTATAATATACCGAAAAGGGCGGAACAGGGAAGATTCGCCGGAGTTCGATCCGTAAGAAATGAGATGATTCCATGCTGGAAGCCAAGTACTCCATACCCTATGCCGGGATCGGCCCGGAGGGAGTGATGAAGCTGCCGGTCCTGCTGGACATACTGCAGGACATGGCGGACCGCGACGCTCGCAGGATGAGCATGACCGTGGCGGACCTGCTGCCGATGGGAATAAGCTGGGTGCTGAGGCAGTACCGCGTCTCGGTGGACCGGTATCCCGACTACGAGAGCGAGCTGTCGGTAAGGACCTGGCACGAGCCCAGGAGAAACCTGCGCTCCATGCGCGTCTTCAGGGTGACGGACGAGGAGGGCCCGGTGGCGTCTGCATGGACGAGCTGGATCCTGATCGATGTCGCGCGGGGCAGGCCGCTTCGCCTGGACAGGTACTCGACACCGCTCTACGTCGAGGAGGCTCGCCCGATCGACGATCCGGAGGTGATCCTCCCTCAGGTGGGGAGTTTCGACCACGAGAGGAGCTTCTCCGTCCGCAGGTGGGATCTCGACAGGAACGCACACGTGAACAACGCGGTCTACTTCTCCTGGGCGGTGGAATCCGCGCCGGACAGCCTGGTCGACGAGTACGAGGCCGCCAGGGTGGAGTGCGAGTACCTTAAGCCCGTCGGCAAGGACGGGGACATCGTCGTCAGGACCGCCGCGCTCGATCCGGAGGAGGGGAGCCCGCGCCTCTACCACTCCATACTTGGGCCGGACGGGGAGGCGAGGGCGGCTTTCGTCACCTGGTGGAGAAAGAGAGGTTGAGAATGTGCATTCCGACCGGCCCCGCCGGTGCCTCCGGGACCGCACTTTTGTGATAGAATCGTCCTCCAGGGGGGAATGGCTGAAATGTCCACACGCAACCAGTTCCCGGGAAATTCGTGGCGCGCAGCGAGGCTCCAAATCCGGGAAGAAGCCGACCAGGGGCTTTTGGAGCATCTCGCCTTTCAGGAGAGATGCTTCTCGGTATTCCCGATCCCGATGTTCATCAAGGACAGGAGGTCGGTCTACGTCTTCGTCAACGAGGCGTTTGCCGACTTTCTCGCCCTTCCCCCGGACCAGGTGCTGGGCAGGGGGCCCTTCGACCTCTTCTCGCCCGAGTTCGCAAGTAAAATCATCGAACAGGACCAGGCGGTAATGACTAGCGGACGCTCGTCGGTCGACTTCGAGGCCCCGTTCAGGACCGGGCGCGGGGAGCTGGTGTGGCTCAAGTCGTACAAAAGCCCCGTGTTCAACGACCGCGACGAGGTCATAGGCCTCATGGGTGGCGACATGGACATCACCGCCTCCAAGAGGGCGGAGGAGGAGCGCAAAAGGAACGAGGAGCGCTGGAAGTTCGCGGTGGACGGCGCTGGCGACGGAGTCTGCGACTGGAACATTGAGACGGGGGAGGTCTTCTACTCCAGCCAGTGGAAGGCCCTGCTCGGCTACCGGGACGACGAAATCGAGCCCTCCTTCGCGGAGCTTGAGAGCAGAATCCACCCGGAAGACCTGCAAGAGATGAATAGAAGGCTGGAGGAGCACCTCCACGGCCTGTCACCGTCTTTTTCGCACGAGTTTCGCCTGAGGACGAAAAGCGGCGCGTGGATATGGGTCCTCAATCGGGCCAAGATCTTCGAGTGGAAGGATGACGGCTCCCCCTTCAAGATGATCGGCGTCTTCACAGACATTACCAGGCGGAAGAGCGCCGAGGAGATGATACTGCACCAGGCCACCCACGACATGCTGACCGGCCTGCCCAACCGCCTGCTGTTCAACGAGAGGCTTTACGCCGCGATATGCGACGCGATACGCCTTGGGGGCATGTCGGCGCTTTTTTTCATGGACCTAGACAACTTCAAGGCGATAAACGACACGATGGGGCACTCTATGGGGGACCTAGTGCTGATGGCGGTCGCCGAGAGACTGAGCGGCGAGACGAGAGCCGCGGATACGCTCGCGAGGCTTGGCGGGGACGAATTCGCGATCGTGATGCCGCTCATCGCCGGCAGGGACGACGCGGCGGCCGCGGCGAACAGGATGCTTGACGCCCTCAGGCGAGAGATCGTCATCGACGGCAGATCCATATCGATCTCCGGAAGCATGGGGATTGCCCTCTGTCCGGACGACGGCGAGGACCTCGACACGCTTATGAAGAAGGCGGACATCGCGATGTACAGGGTAAAGAGGGAGGGCAGGAACGCATGGGGGTTCAGCGAATGACGAGCCCGGAGGACAGCCCCTCGATTACCGGCTTTTCCTGTTGTGGCCTTTGAACGGATGTGCTATGCTTCACCGAGAACGGGAACACGGAGGACGGCATGACACAGGATTTTAGAAGCGACAGACAAGAATCGGACGAAAACTGGACAGTGGGAGAGATATTATCGGCCATGTCGGGTTCGCACTATCCCCGGTACATAATAGACATCCTGAACCAGGTGCAGCAGTGGATGGACGACTCGATACGGGCGGACAACCCCGACCAGGACATAGACCCTGTCGCGGCTCTCTTCGAGAACGTCATGGAGATGGACGGAGAGGCGCTGTTCAACAGCCTCGAGTGGGTCGACGAATACGCCGACCTGCTGCCCAACATCAAGAAGCCCTACGGAAACGAAGATGTCGTGGCCCTGCACGTGGGGCCGGCGGACTTCGAGGACAGCCTGCGCATGGCCATAGACTACGCAGCTCTGTTCAACCGCGGGGTGAGCCGCAGGGTCTGGATGATAAGCGACACCTTCATCATAGGCGACGTGTACCGCTACATATCCCATATCCGCGCCCTCAACCGCCAGGGGATAGCATTCCGCTTCCTGCTGGTCACCCCGTGGGGGTGGACCGAGATCCCCCTGGCCGCCGAGACAGCCTCGACCAGCCGCATCCAGTGGAAGAACGGACGAAAGGGAGGCGCCGCTCCGGGGGACGAAGACAGAAAACGGGATGACCGTTTGACGAGATAGACTTCCGGTGATAGAATCTTCGGCGTTGCGGAGAAATCCGCGCCGAGCAATGAGTCGGGGCGTAGCGCAGTCTGGTGAGCGCGCCTGGTTCGGGACCAGGAGGTCGGAGGTTCAAATCCTCTCGCCCCGACCAGATAATGGTCAGCAACGGGAGGTTCCGGGTAAGCCGGAGCCTCCTTGCAGTCTGTACCGACAGGGCGACTCTGGCTGTTGACTAAGACTGATCAAGGTGTTAAAATTACGACAGGTGTACAAGATGGCAGACCGCACAGTAGCACAGAACAGAAAAGCGCGCCATGACTACTTCATAATCGAGACCTTCGAGTGCGGAATAGTCCTTACCGGAACCGAGATCAAGTCCGTCCGCGAGGGGAAGGTGAACCTCAAGGAGGGCTACGCGCTCATTCGGGAAGGCGAGCTGTGGCTCACGGGGGTGCATATCTCCCCGTATGAAAAGGGCAGCTACTACAACCACGAGCCCCTGCGCGACAGGAAACTCCTGATGAAGCGCCACGAGATTCTGCGCCTCTTCTCGAGGGTGCGGGAGAAAGGGTTGACGCTGGTCCCCCTCTCCGTCTACATCAAGGACGGCAAGAGGGCCAAGGTGGAGCTCGCGCTAGTCAAGGGGAAGCAGCTCTTCGACAAGCGCGATGCCATTGCGGAAAGAGACGTAAAGAGAGCGATGGAGCGCGCCGTGAGGCGCGACGAAAGGGACTGATCGAAGGTCCCCAAAACACGGGGGCGACTGGTTTCGACGGCAAGACGGAGGGTCTGGAAGAGCGGGCCGAGGTCGTCCGAACCTCGTTAAACGCGGACAAACAAACAAACGTCAACAACAACAACTACGCACTGGCTGCGTAAAGCAGCCACGTCCTTCGCGGGAACAGCCGCCGTTTCTACGCAGGGCGACACATAAAGGCGGATGCTTTTCGGGGAGCGCCTCCGGCCCCGGGAAAAAGACAAGGAGGATCGGGCGAGAGGATCCTGTTCCCGGGAGCCTTGAGCCGACACTAAAACGGGAACTACGCCCGTAGCGCTTCCACGGCCGGCCCTTGTCGGACGGGGGTTCGATCCCCCCCGCCTCCACCAGACCGAAGTACGCCCTCCTCCGGGGGTTGTCACAGACCCGGAGGAGGGCGTTTTTTTTATTCAATGCGCCTGCCCGAGTCGGACTGGCGCGGGGTGTTTGTGCTATATTATTCCGACGATGTCGTTTGCAAATCAAACAAGGAGGGGATGAAAGTGGTCAAATCGGTCGGAATAAGAGAGCGGGCAATCATGGTGTTTTCCCTGGCGTGCCTTCTGGTGATCTTGTCTTGCTTCGCAGCGGCGGCGCAGGTGAAGTTCGTCACAGTCTCGGGGAGTGGTGCGAGGAACGGAGATTCCTGGAATAACGCCTACGGGGCGGCGGAGTTTCGGTCGGCTCTTTCAACGCTCGTAGAAACAACATACTGGCTCGCGGAGGGAGAGTATTCGCCGGGTGACAAGGAGGACGAGTCGTTTGTGCCTGCGTTCAAAGCAGTCATACTCGGCGGCTTCAAGGGGAACGAGACGAGCGCGGACGACAGGGATCCGGAAAATAACGTCACGACCCTGACCGGGAGGATCGACGGCACGAAGAACAACCGCACGGTCGTGTGGATAGGCAAGTCGTCATATGCGACGCTGGACGGCCTAAGAGTCACCGACGGCAAGGGAGGTCAGCAGGGCGGCGGAATTGTCCTTGACGAAACCTCAACGGTAGTTCTGAATAGCTGCGTCATCTCGGGCAACGAATCGAAAATCGGCGGGGGGGTCTGCATTGGAAGGGGAGCAGTGCTGACGGCCGAGAACTGCATCTTCGCCGACAATCACGCGGTCGGCACGAGCGCCTGGGGAGGTGCGGTCTTCGTCGACGGAGCATTCTGGGCGACCAACTGCTCTTTTGAAAAGAACACGAGCAGTTGGCCGGGAGGGGCTATTCACAGCACAAATTGGGGCACGCTTGCGCTGAAAAAGAGCACGTTTTTCAAGAACAGGTCGACTTCAAGCTCCGGAGGCGCCGTCAGCGCCTACGGAGGGGAGCTGGTCGCCGTCAACTGCACCTTCGTGGAGAATACCGCCTCCTACTACGGAGGAGGGGCGTTGCTGCTTGGCGCGGATCCCGGCGCTGCCGCGTTGAGGAATTGCACTTTCTACAACAACACGAAAAACCAGGGCGAGGGTGAGACAGTGCGAAATTACTTCGATGTTTTCGAGGCAGTGAACTGCATCTTCTGGGGAGACAGCTCGGAGAAACAGATCGACAGCGAATCGACCGTCGAACCAATTCTCTCCCACTGCGTGATCAAGGGAGGCTACTCGACGACCTCGGCCACTGTGACGAATATAATCACGGACGACCCCAGGCTTGACGACTCCCTGAAGCTCAACGGGGGGCTGACGAAGAACCTCGCTCTCCTGGAGGGCAGCTCCGCTATCGACACCGGGACCGCCAACGGAGCTCCCTCCGAGGATCAGAGGGGTGTGACAAGGCCGAAGGGTGCGGCCTACGATATCGGGGCGTACGAGTACGACCCGGGGGCGACGCCGGGCGGCGGAGGTGGCTGCAACACGGTGAGCGGAGCCGGACTGGCCTCGGTGCTGATGGCGGCGCCGCTGCTGCTTCTGTTCCGAAAGCCGCGGTGATTGTCGGCGAAAACCGCGCTTGCCAGGCCACGGAGATGCTTGTCGTTGTGACGCCGTGCCATTGAGGGAGGGGTGAGAATAATGAAAAGAGCATTTCGCCTGCCGACTATCGCGTTATTCGCGCTTGGTCTCTGTCTCTCGACTAACCCTCTCCGTGCGGAGGAGAGGATAACGAACTTCGAGGTCTTCGCCGAGATCGGAGAAGACGCCTCGCTTGCGGTAACGGAGCGAATCTCTCTCATCGCCGAGGGGGAGGAGATCAAAAGAGGGATAATCCGGTCCATCTCCACCGATTTCACCGACGCCGAGGGGACGAGGCGCAGGGCGCCTCTGGAATTGGTCGACGCACTGCTGGATGGAAGCCCCGTGGAGGCCCAGGTCAGCAGGGCGGGGGAGCGGATGGAATTCCGGCTCGGAGACCCGGATCAACTGCTTTCCCATGGTGCGCATCTGTTCGAGATCACATACCGGACTACAGGGCAGCTGGGCTTCTTCGCCGAACACGACGAGCTCTACTGGAACGTCACCGGAGACGACTGGTCCTTCGCCATAGAACAGGCATCCTTCAGGGCAAAGCTTCCGGGGAGGGAATACGGCGAGGGCTTTTCTTCGGTCGAGTTCTACACCGGCAGGCCCGGGGAGAAGGGGCGGGACGCGCGCGTGCTTCCCGACGGGACAGTCGAATCCTCGACGCCCTTCGCCCCTGGAACCGGGCTCACCGTGGTCTTCACCTGGCCCAAAGGCATAGTCTCCCCTCCCGTTGAGCCAGCTCCCCCCTTGGAATTCCTCGGCAGGGGGACTTACAGGGCGATCCACCTGGGAATGCCGGTTTTGCTGCTGGCGGTCATGCTCATTCTCTGGTTTAAGTGGGGGCGGGACCCGGCATCCAGGCCGGTGATACCGCTGTTCGCCCCTCCGGAGGGAGTCGAGGCCGGATTTGCTCGGTATGTGAAAACCATGCTGATCGACGACAGGTCCTTCGCCGCAATGATCCTCGGAATTGCGGTGAAGGGTGCCATTACCATCCAGGAGACCGGTTTTTTCCCCGGAGACAGTGCCGCGGCCTTGACTATGCCGACCGGGGCCGAATCCGCACTGAAGCTGCTGTCGAAGTTCGCCGGGAAATCATTCAGATTGAAACTCGACCGGGTCAGGATGAATGACGCAGGGCTGACGGAGGAGGAGAGGAGGATCACGGAGGATCTCTTCGGCGCCACTCGCACGGAGATCCACCTCTCCCGCGCGGACGCCCCTGTACTCATGGAAGCCTTCAGCCGGATGGTCAAGAGCTTCAAACAGAGAGGGAAACCACTTCTGTCCACCAACCTGGGCAAGTGGCTCATAGGGGCTGCCCTTTTCGAGATCTATGCCCTGTCGATGTTGCTATTGACCTTCACCTCCGGCTACGTCAGGGTGGACTTCCTCATCCCGTTCCTGGCGGCTTCCTTCCTGCTGGTACCCCTGTCCATACCCGTCCCCACCGGCAAGGGGCGTTTTTCGACGAGGATGCTGCTGCGTTTTATTTTCCCGGGGATGTTCATGCTGTTCACGTTCTTCATGTGGTACGGCGGTCTGTTCGAGGAGGGCTTCGCCGATGCGACGAGCCTGTTTGGGTCTCTTCTCTCCGTGGGAGTCCTCCTGGTCTTCAAACAGCTTCTCAAGGTCCGGACGGAGGAGGGGGCGCGCCTCAACGAGAGCGTCGAAGGGCTTGGAATGTTCATAACCGCGGCCGAAAAGCACCGATTGGAGTCGCTGCCCCCCGACGAGACGCCGGAGCTCTTCGAAAAGCTGCTGCCCTACGCCTTTGCCCTCGACGCGGCCGAGACTTGGGCGAACCGCTTCCAGAACGTCCTGACTTCCGCCGGGTACAGCCCCTCGTGGTACAGGGGCGACCTGAACGCCTTCACATCGGCCGCGGGTGTGTCTGCGTTCGCTTCCGGCTTCTCGAGCGCCGTCTCCTCGGGGACCAGGCAGTCCGGCAGCGGTGGCCGCGGATCCTCCGGAGGAGGAGGTGGTGGTGGTGGTGGAAGCGGATGGTGATGAAAAGGGCGGTCATCCTCAGCCTGCTGTCGATATGTTTCTGTTGCGCACGTTGCACGATGGCTCATCCGGTGGATACCGAGCTGGAGAGGTGCGAGCGCGACGGCGGGGACATCTGGGAGATCGTCGAGTGCGTGGACTCCGTAAGGGAAAAGTGGAACGAGCAGGTTCAACAGTCTTATGACGAACTGAGAGACATGCTGCCGAAGGACGGACAGCTCCCTCTGCGAAACGCCCGGGACTACATGTCGGTTCCGGAGGTAATGCCTCGGCAGGGCAGGTGAAGGAAATGCATGAGATTCATGAGCTTGTAGCCGCCCTGTTCAGCAAAGATGCGGATTATGCGTACGAGAGCCTCGGACAGCTTGAGGCTCTGAGCGCGTCATCGAATGCGGTGTACGGACACTTCGACGATTTTCTGGAGATGCTCGATAACGAGAACTCTTACGTTCGAACGCGAGGCTTCATTATGATCGTCTCGAACGCGCGATGGGATGCGTACTGTAGGATCGACGAGAATATCGAACGCATACTGAGGATCCTCCGCGACCCCAAACCAGTTGTCGCGAGGCAGTGCATCAAGCGGGCGCCAGACCTGGCTCGGTGCAAACCAAACTTGAGGGCAAAATTATTAGGGACTCTTGAGCAACTCCTTGACACGAGCTATCCTGAAAGCATGCAAAGCCTTGTTCACAAGGATGTGTCACTTGCAATCAACAGAATAAACAGCCTTCCGTAATCGGGCTGGGGACGAGGAGGAGCCATGAATCAGCAGACGCAACCGCCGCAGAGAATGCACCATTTCTACATCTCCATAGCCAAGCGCCTATACCAGCACCCGGAGCACGGGATCGTGCTGGTGGACGATCCGGTCAGGGTGAAGGAGGCGGCGCGGTACGGCCTTAGCCCGATCATACTGTACGGGATCACCGTCGCGGGATTGCCCATTCGCTGGATGACCTTCTCGTCCGCCGACGATCTCAGACCTCTGGACGAAATCCTGCTCGAGGGGTGGCGCACGACCGAGGGTTTGCGCGGCCTGCCGGACGTCCTGCGAATAAACCGCCACCTCGCGGCGGCGGCCCCCGCGCTCGCGGAGGAGATGGCGAAGATCGGTGTCCGAGTCGACGTGGCCGCCCCGAAGGACCAGTCTCTTCCTGGATCGATGCGCTCGGCCCAGGACGTATGTTGGTATCTGCCGAGATTCTACTGCCGCTATGAGGACGGTTGCTTGTCGCTCCCCGCCCTCTGCCGCGGCGCACTGGAGGAGAGCGGTCGTTATCGCAGAGATACATTCAGGAGTTGTATCGGCGGGAAGGCGGACGCGGTCGACGAATGGCTGGCCCTGCCCGTGCGGGAGCCGCCGAAGACCGGGGCCTTGTCGAGGATCGACTGGACGCCAGGTCCGTGGCTGCACTCCTGGGAAGCCTCCCTGCCGCCTGAATGCCCCAGGTTCTTCACCAGGGACGAGAGCGACAAGTTCTCCCTGCTGCTGGCCGAGGAATTGCCTTCGAGCTCCTGGGGCCCCGACGACGACATAACAGTCGACTATGAGTATGACGACAACCTTTTCGAATGCGTCAGGGACCTCGTCGAGTGCTGGCCCAATCCACCTGCCGAGATAGCCAGAAGCGCGGGGATCACCTTGCGGGAGCTCCAGTGGTTCATGGCGGATAAGGCCCCCCTTGACGAGCAGAAGCGCGTTGCGCTGATGGAATTGCTGGGGATCCAGTACGACGAGAGATTGGAAATGTTCCTCGAGGTCGGACCATATACCCTTGTGGCCCGCAAGCAAATACCCCTCGAGGGGACCTGTGGAAACATCACCCTCGGATGGGACGCCAGCCCGTGCGAGATCGTACCCGCAAGCGGCGAGGCGGATCCGAGCTGGCGGTACTTTCTGCTCAACACATTCGGGGAGCCGCCGAGCATCGTGATGGCGCCGCGCGGCGAGACGATAGCGGATCGACTTCCCGACGTGCTTGTTAACTATTCCGGCATAGCCTACGTGCCCCGCAGCCTGTACAAGGACGTCGTCGCAACATGCGCACGAGCCGCCCGCGAGCCCGCCGCGAACGTCAGCGAGATGAGCAAGTTCGCCGAACGCCATAAGGAACACTGGGAGGACGCAGAATGGTGGCCGGAGTAGCAAGGGGTGTTCATGCATCGTCAAACCCGTTTTACAGCTTGAAAGATATATCTTTTACCCTTGAAAGCGGAGAGGAGGATGAAGAGAGGATTCCTTGGCGGGATGCGTTTTCCTGCTCCAAAGATGCTGTCCCCGGGCTGGTGCTCGCGGGGCAGAGGAAAAAGAATTCGATGACGCAGACTGCTCTTTCCGCTGTAGCAGGTATTCCTCAACGCCACATCTCGGAGATGGAAAACGGGAAGCGCCCCATAGGAAGGGAGAACGCAAAGAAACTGGCCAGCGCTCTCGGGGTCGATTATCGCTTGTTCCTGTAGCGAATCTTGTGAAAAGGTTGGTATTGATTTGTCCTGCGGAGCTGCACTCCTTTCAGTTCCGTACGACCGCCGCAGCCCTGTCGTCCCGAACGACCAACGGGAGGAGGGACCTTTAGGGAAAAGCAACTTAGGCGCTGGGTCGATGGTGGAACATGGTATAATAAATGCGGGTTTATTCGTAGGACGTATTATGAGCGAGTTTAGGGGGTGTGGGTATAATGAGATTAATCGCAATTCGCGAGGTGAAGGCTAATCCCGCCGTCCTTTACAGCGATTCGGAATATCGGGTTCTTACTTCCAACAACAAACCCAAAGCTTTGTGCTTTCCGCTGGACGACATGGACAATATCGAGGATATTGCATCCGCTTTCCGGCAGGCGCGGGCCATGATGGCGGTTGAGCGAGCCCGCTCCTTCGCCTTGGAAAGGGGATTGGCCGGCATCTCCATGGAGGAGATAGACACGGAGATATCAGCAGCGAGGCGGATGGGAGATAATTGAGCGTGCCTTTGCGGTTGGTCATAGATACCAACGTTTTTGTCTCTGCGCTTGTCTCGCCTGCCGGCAAGCCTGCTTCCGTGCTTAACCTGGTCCTTGAGGGCCGCCTGTTGCCGGTGGCGGACGCGCTCATTTTTGCGGAGTATTTCGACGTGCTTACACGTCCCAAGTTTGGTTTTCCAAAAGAGGTCTTGGCTCCGCTGGCTTCGACTTTGCGGCGATATTTTCAGCCCGTAAGCCCGATCGCTCTCCCCAAGGAAAGATTCCTGCCCGACGCTGATGACGACAAGTTCTTGGCGGTCGCTCTGGGCGCTGGTGGAGTTCCCCTAGTCACAGGGAACAAAAGACACTACCCGGCACCGCTGCTGAAAGAGTATGGCTTCGAGGACGTGCAAGTTTTGATGCCCGACGAGTTCCTGGCTCTGTGGCCTCGGCTCGTCGAGGATCAATAGCATCAATAGCCGTGTATCCTGGTAATCCGCGAACATGGCGTCCGGGAAGTCTTCGACCTCGCAGGCCTTGTACTCAAGATCGCCGATCCGAAGTCCTTATGGAGAAAGGCGGCGGCATCCCCGTTATCGAGCCCCTCACCCGAGCAGCCGCTCGTAAATCTCCCTGTCCCTGTCGGAGAAGCAGCAGAACACGACCTTTTCGACCCCAGGACAGGCTTTAAGCGTCTCGCGGACGGTCTCTACCGCGACCACCGCCGCCTGGTCCGCCGGATAGCCGTAAACGCCCGTGCTGATGCCGGAGAAGGCGATCGACTTCACGCCCGCCTCCTCGGCCACCTCGAGAGAGCGACGGTAGCAGGAGGCCAGCAGTTCGGGCTCGCCCTTTGCTCCGCCGTGCCAGACGGGGCCCACAGTATGGATTACGTACCTGGCCGGAAGCCGATACCCTTTCGTGAGCTTCGCGTCGCCCGTGGCGCAGCCGCCCAGTCCCCTGCACTCCTCGAGAAGCTCCGGCCCCGCCGCGCGGTGGATCGCGCCGTCGACTCCGCCGCCCCCCAGCAACGAGTTGTTGGCCGCGTTGACGATGGCGTCCACCCGCAACGTGGTTATATCCGCCCTGATCACCTCAAGCATCGCGTCCGCCTCCTTGACCTGAAAATACATGCCATTATAGTATATCCGGACGTCGCGCTGTTAAAAGCGCGGCCTACATAAAAAACTGAACGAGGGGGGACCATCCATGGACGTTTCGCCTATGGCGGGCAGAAGGGCGGATCACAAGATGCTGGCGAACATTCCCGCGCTCGTCGCGTCGTACTACACAACGCGACCCGACCCCGGCGACCCGGGGCAGTTGGTGGCGTTCGGAACCTCCGGTCACAGGGGCTCGTCCCTCAAGGGTTCCTTCAACGAGGGGCACATCGTCGCGGTAAGCATGGCGATCTCCGAGCACCGGAGGAAGGCGGGGATAACCGGGCCGCTGTACGTGGGCATGGACACCCACGCACTTTCGGAGCCGGCCTTCAGGACCGCGGTGGAGGTGTTCGCAGCCGCCGGGGTGCCGACCGTGATCCAGGAGGGCTTCGGCTACACCCCGACGCCGGTCGTCTCCCGCGCCATCCTCCAGTGGAACGCGCGCGGGGGGAGCAGGGCGGACGGGGTGGTCATAACTCCGTCGCACAACCCTCCGGAGGACGGCGGCTTCAAGTACAACCCCCCGTCCGGTGGACCCGCCGACCCGGAGATCACCGGCGCGATCCAGGAGCGGGCCAACGAACTGCTTCGCTCGGGCTTCCAGTCGGTGGCCAGGATGCCGTACGAACGGGCCGTCAGGGCGGAGTGCGTGAGCCGGGAGGACTTCGTCCAGCCCTACGTGGACGACCTGGCCTCCGTGGTCGACGTCGACGCCATCGCGCGCTCCGGCGTCTCGATCGGGGCCGACCCGATGGGCGGCTCGGGTGTGGCTTACTGGGGTGCGATAGCGGAGCGGTACGGGCTGAACCTCGAGGTCGTCAACCCCGCGGTGGACCCGACCTTCTCCTTTATGCCGGTCGACTGGGACGGAAAGATACGGATGGACTGCTCCTCCCCCTACGCGATGGCGGGCCTGGTGGGGCTGAAGGACAGGTACGACATAGCCTGGGGCAACGACTCGGACTTCGACAGACACGGGATAGTCGTCCCCGACAGGGGGCTTCTCTCCCCCAACGCCTACCTGTCGGTCGCGGTGGAGTACCTGTTCACTCACAGGCCGGGCTGGGGCGAGAGCGCCGCCGTGGGCAAGACGCTGGTCTCCAGCTCGCTCATCGACAGAGTGGCGATCGAGCTTGGAAGAAGGTGCGTGGAGGTGCCCGTGGGGTTCAAGTGGTTCGTGGAGGGGCTGCTCGACGGGTCGCTCGGCTTCGGCGGGGAGGAGAGCGCGGGCGCGTCCTTCCTGCGCACGGACGGCTCGGCCTGGAGCACCGACAAGGACGGCATCATACTGAACCTGCTAGCTGCGGAGATCCTCGCCGTGACCGGGGATCATCCCGGCAAGCGCTACGACGCGATAGTCTCCCGCCTCGGCGAGCCCAGCTACGCCCGCATCGACGCCCCAGCGTCGGCGGAGAGGAGAAAACTGCTCAAAAACCTGTCGCCGGACGACGTGAAGGCCTCGACCCTGGCCGGCGAGGAGATCACAGCGCGGCTGACGGCTGCGCCCGGCAACGGCGCGCCCATCGGCGGGCTGAAAGTCATGTCGGAGAATGGATGGTTCGCGGCGCGCCCCTCGGGGACGGAGGATGTCTACAAGATCTACGCGGAGAGCTTCCTGGGGGACGACCATCTGGCCCTCATCCAGCAGGAGGCAAGGCGGATAGTGGAGGATGCGTTCGCCACCGCCGGGGTGTAGTAGAACACAAGAGGGCCGGGCCCGCGGACTATTGCGACCTTGGGCTCCGGCCCCTTGAACGGGACCTATCCGCTTTCAATCCGCCTGTTAAGAAGCCGATGCCGGATTGCCGCTCAGGCAAGGGTGTTCACCTCGTCCGCCTGAACCACGCCGGACTCTCCCCCCGATTCGGGTGCGTAGCCGCTCTTCCGCAGGTAGTAGTCGAATTGCCTTCTCTCACGGTCTCTCCTCGGGCGCTCCTTCGCCGCCTTTCCAGTAACCCGCCCTCCCTGGGCTGCGAGAACCGAAAGGACCGGAGGCGCCTCATGGAATCTTGCGTCTTGCATGGCGCTCCCCCCTTTACACCTTTGTATCGGTGCAAAGGGGGGAGGCCTTGAAACCCGTGCGCGCCGAAGGGGGCTCCACGCCCTGCGCTCCGCGCCTCTCCCACTACGACTTCTTTTTCATCTTCACTACGACCATTATCAAGCCGATGACGGCCATTATGCCAAGCCACACCACAACGGCGGTGTTCATGAGCGACACCTCCTTCGTACCAGCCTGCGCGCAATGCGAAGCTGTGGTTTATCCCCCTGGATCCGCGCGGAATTGGAGGGATCGAAGTAGTTCAGACAGGCCTGTGTTGGCAACCTGCATTAAACTAACATAATTTATATAGGTATTCAAGTAAAACCGATCAATTTATTAAATTTACTCTTTCTACTTTTAGGAAAAGTGGGAAGGGCAATGGTGAGAGGAAGCGCCTCGCGGGCCGTAATCAAAAAAAACGGACGCGACATCATTCATCATCGCGTCCGAATATGAGCCGTCCTGCTGCAGTTGCGGAGTTTCTGCGGAAGGGGGATCACTACTCGGATCCGTCCACTCACTTCTGATCTCAGGCAGTCGCCGCGAACTCGCCCCATCTTTCGGATCGTCTCCCTGTGCTCTCCGGGGAGTAAGCCTCCGCCGCATCGCGCTTTGCCATCTCCGCGAGGGCTCGCATCTGGGCGGCCGCAGCCGCGGCCGCCACTTGGATGTCCTGGGCCGACGGGGAGCCGGGGGCGAGGGCCGCACGCTTGACCTGCTCCATTATCTGGATGGTCTCCTCCGGGGTCCTGCCCTCGGGTGCCGAGATGGCGACCTCTCCTCCCACGATGTATCTCGTCCCGTCCGGCGCGGTCGCGTAGGTGTACGCAACAGGCCCGGCGAACTGGCCTCCAACGGCCTTGTGGGCGGCCTCGTGGGCGATTACCTCCCGTTCGACGGCCTTGATCCTGGCCTTGCTGTCGTCGGTCAGCTCCACCCTGCCAGTATCAGAAGCCCGGCGCTCCGTCGTATCGCCGGCACCGGACGCGCCTTTGTCGGCCCGGGGGATGCCCTTTTCGTCGACCTTCTCCTTGTATGTGACGGTGGCCCCGGTGATGTAGCGTCTGCCGTCGGGGCCGATTTCGTAGTGGTAGACCGTGGAGGTGACGTCGCCCTGGCTCCTGATGGACATCTCCTGCCGCATGACCTCCTGCTCGGCTCGGCGCAGACTGTCCCGCCTGGCGTTGTTCGCGACGGGCGTTATCATCCTGGTTGCGCTTACCGGGGCTACGGAAGAGATCCCGGGCATGGCGGTCCACCTCCCCTTGAAAACTGGCTTTTCAACCTATTATAGCATGGTTCGAAGGCCTGTCCAGAGCGCTGGGGTCAGTAGATCCGGAGCCGCAGTTCCTCGCTGAGGCGCTGCAGTATCCTCATCCCGGCGACAGAGTTGCCCTTTCCGTCAAGGGCGGGGCCGCAGGTTCCAATGCCCATCCTACCGCGAACCGCGGCCGATATCCCGCCCCCGACGCCGCTCTTGGCAGGGATCCCCACCGTGACCGCGAACTCGCCGGAGCCGTTGTACATGCCGCAGGTCGCCATGATCGCCCTGGTTATCTCCGCCACGCGAGGGGGGACCACCTGCTCCCCGGTCACGGGGTTCATCCCGTCCGCCGCCAGGGTGGCCCCCAGCACGGCCAGGTCGCGGCAGTCGGCCTCCAGACTGCACTGGCGGAAGTAGGTGTCCAGGATGTCGTCCACGTCGCCGTCCAGGTTGCCAACGCTCTTCAGGAACCACGCGAGCGACCTGTTCCTGGCCGCTGTGTCCCTCTCCGACCTGAACACGGCCTCATTGACCGACATCGATCTGTTCCCCGTCATCCGCGACGCCATGTCGGAGACCGCGGCGAAGCGCTCCTCGGCATCGCGGTAGGGGAGCAGCGACAGCACGACTATGGCCCCTGAGTTGATCAGGGGGTTGTGCGGCCGGTGGGGGGCGTCCATCTCGAGCCTCATGATGGAGTTGAACGAGTCGGCCAGGGGGTCCATTCCGACACGGGAGAAGACCTCGTCCTCCCCGCACACGGACAGCGCCAGCGACAACGATAGCACCTTGGACACCGACTGCATGGTGAAGCGGTAATCAAAGTCGCCGGAGGAGCAGCCTCCCGACGACAGATCGAACACCGAAGCGCCCACAGCGTCGGCGCGGGCCTTCGCTAGCTCCGGGATGTACGTGGCGGTCCTTCCGGCCTGCCACTCTTCCCTGCAACCGTCGACCACCGAGTCGAGCAGATCCTGCATCTCGTCCCCCCTGTTCAATGCCCTGCCCGCCGGTCCGGGCGCGGGTTTTACTCCGAGTAGCTCCCCAGGTGCTTCGAGAAGAAGCGCTCCATGGCGCGGTAGAAGTCGAAGCGATTCTCCTCGTTCAGGAATCCGTGCCCCTCGTTTTCCTTGACCATGTACTCGACGTCGATTCCGCGCTTCTTCAAGGCCTCGACTATCTGGTCGGACTCTGCCTTCTTGACGCGCGGGTCGTTCGCCCCCTGGGCCACGAGGAGGGGGGCCTTGATATTATCCGCATGGAAGACGGGGGAGGCGGCCCTAAGGAGGTCCTGTTCCGTCTCCGGGTCCCCTATCTGTTCGTACATCATCTTTCTCTCGAGCTCCCAGTAGGGAGGGATAGCCTCAAGCAGGGTGAATAGATTCGAAACGCCGACGTAGTCTACCCCGCAGGCGTACAGGTCGGGTGTGAAGGTCAGCCCGGCGAGCACCGCGTATCCGCCGTAGGAGCCTCCGTAGATCGCGACCCTTTTAGGATCTGCCACGCCGGAGTCGACGAGCCACTTGACACCGTCCGTTATGTCGTCCTGCATCGCGCGCCCCCACTGTTTGAAGCTCGCCTCCCAGAAGGCCCGGCCGTAGCCGGTGGAGCCGCGGAAGTTCATCTGAAGCACCGCCAGCCCTCTGCTGGCGAGGAACTGGACTTCGGCGTCGAAGCCCCAGACATCCCTGAGCCAGGGACCTCCGTGCGGATGGATGACCACGGGCAGATTCTTCCCGTCGGATCCAAGCGGTATGGTGAGGTATCCATGGATCGTCAGCCCGTCCCGGGACTTGTACGAGACCGCCTTCATAGGCGCCATTTTGTCCTCCGGCAGCCACGGGGCCACGTCCTCGAGTTTTGTCAGTTTCTTCTTCGCCATGTCGTAGAAGTAGTAGGCCCCCGCTGTCCTGTCACTGTTGGCTCGCAGAAGCGCCTTGTCCTCGTCCCTGTTCATAGAGGATACCCTGACCTGGTAGCCGGGCAGCAGCGACTCCAGCTCATCCTGGAGCGCCCTCCTTTCGTCGTCGAAGAAGTGGTATTTCAGGCGGTCCGTTACGAAGGCCGCGCCGGTTATCACCTTTCTCTTTTTGGAGTACATCAGGCTTCCGACGTCGACCTCCGGGTGCTCGAATATCAGCTCCTCGTGTTTGACGGTCTCCGGGTCGAAAAGGAAGATCGCCGACTTGTCGCGCCCCAGGTTGGAGGAGACGTAAAGCTTCTTGTTGTCGAATGTGAAAAACAGCGGAGAGACACCCTCCCGGAAGTCCGTGGTGAGCAGGGTTCTGAACGGGATTCCTTCGCGCTCGCGGTAGAGCAGGGAGGTGTTCACTCCGTCGGATTTGACCGCAACGCGAAGTTTGCCGTCGTGGTCGGTCATCCATGATCCTATGTCACCAGGGTTCTCCTCGACCAGGGAGAGCTCTCCCGAGTCCAGGTTCAGCCGGTATACGTCGAAGACCGTGGGGTCCCGTCTGTTCAGGCCGACCAGCATCTCGTCGTCCTTTTCCTCGAGCGGATCGACGATGGTGGTCCGGACACCGTCGAAGGGGGTCAGGTCTCGCGCTCCGGAGCCGTCAGCCTTCGCGCTGAACAGGTGATAGTTCTCGTCTCCGCCCTTGTCCTGAAGGTAGACTATTCTGTCGTTCCCGGACCACAAGCATGCGATTATGTCTCGCTCGGTAGCGGAGGTGACTCGGACGGCCGAGTCCTCGCCTATGGTCTGAACGTGGACGTTCAGGCGCCTCTCCCAGGGGGCCAGGTAGAGTATCCTGGTCCCGTCCGGCGATATCTGAAAGCCCATCTTCTCCGGATTCCTGAAGAAACTCTCGAGGGGAAGCGGCCTTTCATCCGCCCGCGCGACGGTTACGCCCGCCATGACGAGCAACATCGCCGAAGCGAAAAGCATGAGCATTTTCACAGTTCAATTCACCTCTGCTCTTTTAAAGTCTTCAAGCGGGCGTCAAGGGTCGGGCGTCTGTTGAAGCAACACGAATGCTAGCAGAGCGGCATGGTTTTTTCAAGGAGCTTTACGAAGCTTCAGACGACGGCCGGCGCGAAAAAACACCGGAGGGCGGAAGCCCTCCGGTGTCGCAACATGCCCTGTCTTTTTTTGCTATTTCAGAGACGAAAAATCCGGCAGAGGCAGGTCTTCCTTGGTTTGCACCGGTACCTGCGATTCATCTACGTTGTGCATCAGGTGGAAGGTCGGGAGCGCAATGTCCTTGGCCGGATCGACAAACGGGCCGTACTTCTCGTTGGAAGCCTTGAGCTCAGCCCACGCCTCCTCCAGCATTCCAGGGTTCGCGTACAAGTCGAGAGCTGTCGCGGCCATGTACTTGGCCACCGTGAGGCTGGCCTTGAACGCGGGCGGCAGTATATTTTGCGCGACGTTCTGCCACGAGTGACCGGGTGTCCCCTTTGCCTGCGTGGCGGTCCCGAAGCGGACCATGGGCACCACCCAGCTCGTGTTGGCCTCGTCAATGGACCCGCCGCCGGTAGCCCAAACGAAGGGCTTGTCGTAGTCGTACTGGACGAACTCTCTGGACAGGAACGGCCCCTCCTTTATCCCGACCGTTTCTGAGAACGGACGTGCTATCTCCTCGTCCTCGTCGGTGAACGGGGGAACTCCGACCAATTGGGCGTTGGCGTACCCCACCTTGGCCAGCACCTGGTTTGGCAAGTACTGCCAGACGGCGGTTATAGGAACGAACTCCATCCTGGTCTGCGTCATCATCGCCGCGCCCTTCGCCACTTCTTTCATCCAGTCCATTATCTCCTTGACCATGCTGTACTGGGGTGCGCGTATGTAGTACCAGACCTCCGCGTAAGGGGGCACGACGTTCGGGGCCTGTCCGCCGTCCGGTATCGAGTACATGATCCTAGATTCCGGCCGAACGTGCTCCCTCATGTAGTTCATTCCAATGTTCATGAGCTCGACCGCGTCCAGGGCGCTTCTGCCCGCCCACGGGGCGGAGGCGGCATGGGATGCCTTGCCGTAGAAGCGGACCTTGAAGTTGTCCATGGCCAGGGATGAACCGTAGGAGACGTTGTTCGACGTGCCCGGGTGCCAGGATATCACTGCATCCGCGTCGTTGTAGATGCCCTCCTTGACGAAGAAGACCTTGCCGACTAGGGTCTCCTCCGACGGGGTGCCGTACAGTTTGATCGTGCCATTTACTCCGTTGGCCTCCATGGCCTGCTTGACCGCTATAGCAGCCAGTGAACTGTAAGTGCCGAACAGGTTGTGGCCGCAGCCGTGACCGGGGCAGCCCTCCACGATCATCTTCTCCTCCGCCAGGCCGGCCACCTGGGAGAGGCCCGGAAGGGCGTCGAACTCCGCGTGGATGCCGATGACCGGTTTGCCCTCGCCCCAGCTGGCGACAAAAGCGGTGGACATCCCGGCCACGCCCGTCTCGACGTTGAACCCGGCCGCCTTCAGCATCTCTTGGAGCGCGACCGAGCTCTTGTGCTCCCCGAGCCCCAGCTCAGGGTTGTGCCAGATATATGTGGCCGTCTCGGCCGCGACTTCAGAATGGGCGTCAATCCAATTGAGAGCTGTTTCCTTGGCGGGGGTCATCTCTCCGATTCCCGCGCCAAGGGCGGGCGAGACGAAGAGCGCGACGAGAATGGGGATTATTGCCAGGCTGAGCGTTTTTCGCATGGTGTTTCCTCCTTTTATCCAAACTCGAATACCGGGAAAACAACCGACGACTGTGCGGGACACGCTGAGAAGCGATATATGTGCAGGCTCCGAGACCACCTCCTTGTATGAAATGCCAGTGAATATAGCCTGTAAAACTCACGTTGCAAAAAATATATCACAGGACAATGCGCGGGTCAACTCTTCCTTTCATTGAGATCTGGTGCAAAAAGGGGAGTGGAGAGGTCTTGGCGCTTCCAGCAGGCGCACATGATAAAATACCGTTATATAACCAGACAGGCGGGTGCCTTGGGCCCCGCCTTTTACGTGATAAAGGAGAATCGACATGTCCGAGAAAATTCTTGAGACAGGCTTCGACGAGGAGCTGAAGGACAGCTACCTGTCGTACGCGATGTCCGTGATAACGGAGCGGGCCCTGCCGGACGTCAGGGACGGGCTTAAACCGGTTCAGCGGCGCATACTTCACGCGATGAAGGAGCTCTCCCTTTCGCCGTCGGGAGCGCATAAAAAGTCCGCCAGGGTGGTCGGAGAGACGATGGGAAAGTACCACCCCCACGGGGACTCCTCGATATACGAGGCCATGGCACGAATGGCGCAGCCCTTCTCGCTGCGCGTGCCGCTGGTGGACGGGCAGGGCAACTTCGGCTCCCTGGACGGGGACTCGCCCGCCGCTATGCGCTACACGGAGGTGCGGATGGCCCCCGAGGGAGAGATGATGCACGCCGACGTCGGCGAGGAGACCGTCGACTTCGTCCCCAACTTCGACGAATCGCTCGAGGAACCCTCCGTCCTACCCTCGGCCCTGCCGAACCTGCTGATAAACGGCGCCTCGGGAATAGCGGTGGGGATGGCGACCAATATTCCTCCCCACAACCCGGTGGAGACCCTGTCGCTTCTGTCGGAGTACCTGAAGGAGGGCTGCTCCTGGAGCGCAGCCGAAACCGCGTCGCGGATGGCGGGCCCCGACTTTCCGACCGGGGGCGAGATAGTCGGCAGGAGCGGCCTGCGTGAGATGTACGAGACCGGCAGGGGCAAGTTCACCCTGCGCGGCAAGGTCCACATAGAGGAGACCAAGAACAGAAATCTTGTTGTCATCACCGAGATTCCGTACGGCGCGACCAAGGCGCGCATCGTCAAGCAGATCGCGGACAAGCTGGACGAGAGGGGAGTGGACGGCGTTGTGACCGTCCGGGACGAGTCCGACCGCTCGGGGGACCGCGTGGTGGTCGAGCTTCAGAAGAGGGCGGACCCCAACGCCGTGCGCGCCCTGCTGCTCTCGTCGACCCAGCTGTCGGGGACATTCGGCGGCAACATGCTCGCCCTCGTGGACGGCGCTCCCGCGACCATGAGCCTGAAGGACGTCCTCGACTGCTTCATCCGCCACAGGCGGGAGGTCGTGCGGCGGCGCACCGAGTTCCGGCTTAGCCGCGACGAGGCTAGGCTCCACATAGTGGAGGGATTGCTGAAGGCGCTGGACCTGCTGGACGAGATAATATCCCTGATACGCTCGTCCAGGACAACCGCCGAGGCGAAGGCCGGGCTCGTGGAGAGGTTCGGCTTCTCCGCTCTTCAGGCCGACGCCATCCTGGACATGAGGCTGGGCAAGCTCGTGGGACTTGAGCGAGATACACTGGTCAAGGAGGAGAAGCAGCTGGAGAAGTCCATAGCCGAGTACCGCGCCATACTGGGATCGGCGAAGAAACTCGACTCCGTGGTGGGGCGCGAGTTCGACGGGCTGGCCGCTCACTTCGCCAAGGGCCCGCTCGCCGAAAGGCGCACCGCCATACTGGACGAGGAGCCGGAGAGCAGGCGCGGGAAGGATTCGCCCGGCCAGGTGCGCCTGTCGTTCGAACAGCCGGGGCCTTGCGTCGTATCCATCGACGGCGAGGGCTACATTCGAAAGCGCGATGTGAGGCGCAGGCCCAGGGACGAGGAGGGGAGCGCGTATATCACGGAAGCCCTCGTGTTCGCCCTCGGGGACGACGGGCGCTTCTACTCGCGGGAACGCGCCGGCATCCCCGACGCGTCGACAAGAAAGCTGCTGTCCGCGACCGACTTCTTCGGAGCGGAGGAGGGGGTTGGGCTCACGCTGATCTCCCCCGACATGCACGATACGGCGCTTTTCGTCTTCGAGGACGGATCCGTGAAACGGACTTCTCTTGAAGCCATGAGGGGGGATTCGACAAGAAGAAACACGTCGAGGAGCGTGGCCTCCATGATGGAGGACGAGAGGCTGTTCGCCGCCATTCCTCTTAAAGAAGAGGACGGCATGGACATTGTCATTGTCTCGAAGTTCGGCAGAGCGATTCGCATTCCGACCGAAAAGATACCGTTCAAGGGCGTGTCGGCAAGAGGCGTCGCGGGCATGGCTCTTGAGGAGGACGACTCCCTGGCTGCGGCCTTCGCGGCGCCGGGGGCGGAGAACGCACCGGATGGACTCTGCGCGGTTGCGCGAACGTCGAACGGCCTCTTCTTCCGCTTCGGGCTTGACTCGCTCAAGACTTCCGGGCGCGGAGGCAAGGGGCTTTACATTCACAGGGGGGACAAACCCTCGTTCGGCGAGGTGATTGGTGTTGCGGCGCTCGCGCCCGGCGACGGCCTGATCGCCGAAGACGAGACCGTCCTGCCGATGGAGAGCGTCGGCCTCAGGGGGATCGGAGAGCACACCCAGGTCTCCATGATCAGGCTCAAGGGAGTCGGCGAGCTGCGGGTGGAGCGGGGCAGGAACGGAGGCAACGGGGCATGAGCGGCGCAAAGTACGACGGAAGTTCGATAAAGGTCCTCGAAGGGCTCTCCGCAGTCCGGCTGAGGCCCGCCATGTACATCGGCGACACCGGGCAGAGAGGGCTGCACCACCTCGTGTGGGAGCTCGTCGACAACTCCGTCGACGAGGCGCTTGCCGGGCACTGCTCGAAGATCACCGTCCGCCTGGCCGCCGACGGCTCCGTCACGGTCGCGGACGACGGCAGGGGGATGCCCGTCGACCCGCACCCGCAGAAAAAAGTGCCAACCTGCCAGGTGATAATGACGATGCTTCACGCGGGGGGAAAGTTCGGAGGCGGGGCTTATACCGTGTCGGGCGGACTGCACGGTGTGGGCGCGTCGGTGGTGAACGCGCTTTCGGAGTCGCTTCAACTGACGATTCGCAGGGACGGGCGGGAGTACTCCATGGAGTTCGCCAGGGGCGAGGTGACGGCCGAGCTGTCTTCAAGACCAGCCGCCGACCGCTCCACGGGCACTACTGTCCGTTTCGTCCCGGACCCTCTGGTCTTCAAGTCGGGGACGGCGTTCGACCCGAAGCTGATCGAGCGTCGGCTGCGGGAGGTATCCTACCTCGTCCCGGGGCTCTCGCTGACCTTGGAGATCGTCGGCGCGGACGGGGAGGCCTCCAGCGAGACCTTCGTCAACAGGGACGGGATCGAGGCGATGGTCGAACGGTTGGCCAGGAACACCACCCCTCTGTTCGACGGAACAGTGGCCTTCTCCGGCAGGGCGGGGGACACCGACGTCTCCTTCGCCTTCAAGTACGTTGACGACTACACGGAGAGGGTATTCTCCTTCGCCAACCTGATTCCCACCGCCGAGGGCGGCACGCACGTGGCCGGCTTCCGCGCGGCTCTCACCAGGGCTGTCAACGAGTCCGCGAAGAACGAGAAACTGCTTAAAGCGGGAGACGACAACATCCAGGGGGACGACCTGCGCGAGGGGCTGCTCTGCGTGCTATCCGTAAAGCTTCCAAATCCCCAGTTCGAAGGGCAGACCAAGGGGAAGCTCGGCAACGGCGAGACGATGGGCGCGGTGGGCACATTCGCCTATGAAAAGCTGGCAGGCTTCTTCGCGAACGAAGGCGAAAAGGTCCTGCGCATCATAGTGGAGAAGGCCCTGTCCACCCGCAGAGGGAGAGAAGCCGCCAAACGGGCCAGGGAGCTAGTCCGCGGCAAGTCGGGGGGGATGAAGGACGCCGGACTGCCGGGAAAGCTGGCCGACTGCATCTCAAGAAAGACCGAAGAGGCGGAGCTGTTCATAGTGGAGGGCGACAGCGCCGGCGGCAGTGCGAAACAGGGGCGAGACAGGAAGTTCCAGGCGATACTCCCCCTGCGAGGCAAGATACTGAACGTGGAGAAGGCGCAGCTCGACAAGGTGCTGGCCAACGCGGAGGTGGGCAGCATCGTCAAGGCCCTCGGTTGCGGAGTGGGGCCGGAGTTCGACGCCTCCCGGCTTCGCTACGGAAAGATAATAATAATGACCGACGCCGACGTCGACGGCGCCCATATAAGAACCCTGCTGCTGACGCTATTCTACCGCCTTCTGCCTCAGCTGGTGGTCGAGGGGCGCGTCTACGCGGCTCAGCCGCCGCTGTACCGCGCGGCAAGGGGCAAGACCGTACAATGGCTCTACAGCGAATCCGAGCTCGCCGATCTGTCCGGAAAAGGCGGCAAGTACACCATACAGCGGTACAAGGGACTCGGAGAAATGTCCCCCGAGCAGCTGTGGGAGACCACCATGAACCCCGATACGAGGACCCTGCGAAGGATAACTGTTGCCGATTGCGCGGCCGAGTCGGGCGAGATGCTGGACATACTGATGGGAGATGCGGTCGGGCCCAGGAGGGACTTCATAATAGCCCACGCTGCCGAGGCCGAGGTGGACGCGTAGCCGGAGACAACGACCGTACGCGAGGGAGGCCACATGGATTTCCAATCTGTTCTTTTTGATATCTATTTCCTCTCGGAAAAAGTGCAACATTACTCCAACGAGCTCACCGGCTTGGAATTCGCCGATGAGCGGGGATACCTCGACGATCATGAGACTGGCAGACTCCACCGTTGTAATGAGGGCCTGGAAGATGCGGTAAGAATCGCGAAGGCACGACTCCGTGAAGCCCGCGAGAATCATCGAGGACATTTCCTCAGGCATCTGGACGATGTTGTGATTCTAATCGAGGGGTTCAGGGACCGGCTTTCGGAGAAGAACGACGACAGGTTAAAAGGCGATATCGGGATGATCGAAGAGCTTCTCGCGAATCTCAGGGATGTGCGGCAGGGAAGGGAACCGAAATATTCGGTCTGGTGGGTGTTCTATTACACGCAGTACGTCCTGTGTCGGTACGGTAATTATCGCTTTTCGGGAAAAAGTCCAGGAGATGATGCGGGCGCGCTCATTGTCCGCTGTCCCTCCTGTTCCCGTCCGAACGACATAACCCATACCATCGACATCTTCCTGCCGCCCGCCGAAACACCCTGCACAAGCGTCACCATTCTGGACGAGTACAAATGCGTTGGCTGCGGTCAACGGTTCAGGGCGATGTTTGCGATTTACTTCGAGGTGCCGGTGCGGTTTGAGATCATCAACGTGGATTTTCCGCCCGTACATTTCAAATGGTAGCGGCCTTTGCCGGAAGCCGCGGCTTTCTGCGAGTAGCCATACCTCTGCGCCTTATTACAACGGTTCGGAGTTGACGCCGCGCACCGTTGTGTTACGATGCAATACAGAGGAGGTGGCGATAATGGCGACTTTGGAAAAGACGCTCACGGTGCGGCTCACCCCCGAAGAGCGCATGGCGGTCGAGGAGTACGCGAAGGAGAATAATATGACCATCGCCCAGCTAGCCAGGGCGTCTCTTCTCGAAAAAATCGAGGATGCCTACGATCTCGAAGTGTATACGGCATGGTTGAAGAGCAAGCGAGAGACTGTGAGCTTCGAGGATTTAATGAAGGAATGCGGGTTTTCCGAGGATGATTTATGAGCGTCTGGTCGGTGGAAATAGATGCCGGAACGGCAAAGAAGATACAAAAACTCGATCGGGAGACGCAGCGCCTTATTCTGAGCTATATCAATCGACATCTTCGGAACAGCCCCGACCCGCGCGCTTCCGGGAAAGCTCTCACGGGTCCTTTGCGCGGACTATGGCGCTACAGGATCGGAGACTACCGTCTGCTGGCCGAGATACGGGATGACGAACTCGTCATCGTCGCCGTGGACATAGGGCATCGCTCGGCGATTTACTCCCGAAGTAGATAGGCTGCGTGGCTCGAACTTAAATCAGTGGGTCACAACGTGTTCCGAATACTCCTTGGGAAGTCGAAAGCCGGTTTCCCCACCACCAGAAAGCTCTTCAAGATAACGTTTCCCTGCCAGCCAAATATGGTTCTTGCCCGATGACTTGCTGGAGTACCTGGACGAATAGGGGATACCGGCGGTGCGCATCGCACCCGCCCATCTCCACGGGTCGAGCTGTATCAACTAACCTTCACGGCTGGAGGGATCTCGCCGAGCATGGTTGCGAAGACGAGATCCCTCACTGCGTTCGGGATGACGCAAGAGGCTGCGTTCGGGACGACATAAGCAGGCGACCGAACGGGCGCTTTTCCGTTCGTGTCGATCGCTTAGTGTGCCCGGCATGGGCGTTATCTACCAGGTGCAAGTCCTGAGCGGTGAAGGCAGCAGTAGCCGTAGCTGAAGGCAAGGGTGTCCATCGCGAGG